>Ga0123354_10000122_pt1 | contig 58249 bp, 28 predicted proteins | sample TergutLab28metaG_2_FD_97872 | JGI IMG/M metagenome (GOLD analysis project Ga0123354, IMG submission 97872) | Labiotermes labralis P4 segment gut microbial communities from Petit-Saut dam, French Guiana - Lab288 P4 | ecosystem: Host-associated > Arthropoda: Insects > Digestive system > Gut ... | reverse complement strand
AGGCTATAGGCAACGTTCAGGCACGTGCAGAGGTGCGAAACCTGTTGCCATAACAAGTGGTTTACTGTAAATAGGGAAGGGTCTTCAGACGATGAACAACTTCTTAAAAGAGAAACCTGCATTTTGCATAACCGTTGATTCGTCTTCACACCTTTAAACCCCAGCGGTAACTTTACGTATCACAAAGTTTAACATTCAAATACTCTACATGTTACCCTCTTAGGACATTTGTGTCATTATTGATTCCAGAATAAACAGACTTTATTTTTCCGCTAAAGTGTAACTGATTGTTTTCCGCAACCGAGATGGAATCTGTTTACTGCGTTGTACGATGTGAATTTATTATCCATACGCACTTTCATCTTCATATTGTTGTCACCAGAAGGATGACAGGAAAAAGAATGAGAAACTTGCAAAAAAAATGGTGGGGAAGCAATGCACACAAATTCTTGGACATTTCTTTTTCTTCAGACGATTAATAAAAGGATACTTAAATGAGCGCAACGCAACACCTTAATATACATCAAAATAATTCAGTCAAGATTTTAAAGCACATGTGCCTACAGGGTAAAAAAATATTAAAATACTGTAGTAATTGAGTAGATATTATATTAATTTATGGAGAAGAATGGACCTGATATATGTGGTAGTCACTTGTCACATTCTATTTAGAAATGGTCCTAAATTGTACTTTCTTAATAGATATTAAACGCGTTTTATTTATTGACAAGCAATTTTATGTTTTATGTCAACGTAAAACAGCTTTCATCACCTTATACGAGGTTCCAAGTCGCCTGATGCGCTCAGTGTGAGAAGTGTGATTCAAAGAATACGTAACTTGTAAACTTCGATCTACATATGAAAGAGTAAGCAACTCGCGTACAAAAAAACATCCTTTACGATAACTACAGTGAAGTTAAAGTTATCCCTATATAAGCCATGAAGTGAGTGGAAGTGTAGCTCCATTCATTCCTAGCCACTACTTGGATGTGAGCGGTCAGCTTCACGTCCAGCCTTTTTACCCATAATACCCACTTAGTAGGCAGACCGACCCTTGGGGCACAGGGGCGCCTCCAGCCTCCTCAAATAGGTACCGGGCCTCTTGCCGGGTTAAAGAGGCCGGGGCGTGGCGCTGATCACCCACCCCCATCTAGCACCGAGGTTAAAGAGCAGAGCGGTTCATCTCCGTTCCTTCACTTCACTGCCTTACAAGGAACACTTTACCATTTTGCAGACTTAGTAGTGACTGTGTAAGTCGGTGTGGGTGTTCCTCTGCCAGGATTCGAATCCAGGATTATCCAGCACGTAGTATAGTCACTATACTGGGTACTCTATCCCATCTCCTTGGTAACTCTTGTGAGTATTTACTACAGCCCACTGATTTCATGAACAATTGCTGTCATCGAAAGCCCTTCTTTCTTACAGACATTTGACAGTGTCTTCTTCTTGAATCTAAAACCGTGGATGATAAGCGATGGGTTTTCTTTGATGAATCCTTCGAAGTGTTTTTCTCGGTGCAAGGTGTGATTTCACCGGGTCCATCTACTGCAAACGCGACATTCCACGTTATCGCCCTACTCATGAATACTCACCCTGTAGGTTACTCACATACAAGACCACACGGTGTCACAACCAAGAGTCTACATTCTCAACACTGACTACCGTTAAAACTTAAGAAATGTTACGTATTTGGCCTGAAGAAAATCTATGAATTGAAAGCAGTAATTAAATGTCAGGTGTTCGAAAATAAAGTATGCACGCATACCGTACACTCTCGTCGAGTAATGGAAACAAGGAGGTGATACAGTATAGCGACCTATTGTGCTTTTCAAAATCTTAATCATCGCCTTATTATCTTTGTATCACTTCTATCTTTATTACTGTCAGTCACACATACTAGACCATTTTAGTGGCGCTTTTTTCTCTTTTCGATGTTTCGGACTGTCAAGGTATCTCGGTTCAATTTCTGGCAAGGGCAAGGAATTTTTCTCATTTCAAAAGCATCCAAAGTGGCTGTGGAGCTCACCTGGATTCCTATAACGGGGGGGGGTTGGATTTTTTCAAGGGAGGCAGAACGGCCGGATGGTGAAGCTGAACTCTCTATACAATGCGGATTTTAAGAATGCCTTGTCTGTAATTCCATTTCCACAAGTATCTGTATGGTGTGGTGTTTAGTTAAGCATAGGGACGACTTTTGCTTTTATCTTTATGGATTTCGTTATTAATTCATGGAATACCTACAGACTCTTCTTCACGACTCTTCCACGAATAAGAATAGTATCCTATTAATGTATTTGTGTTTGGAGTTGCAGGTTTAAGATAAAAGTACACGTGGTAACGTAGAAGGCAGCTGAAACACTCTCCAATACCTGCGGCTATTTTTATCTCCTTGGTCCTGTTCATTTTAACAAGACAAAGTAGTTACAACTCATAAATTTGGCGGCATTCGGGTACGAAGTAAGAGGGGGAGATTACGATAAAAAATAGAATGTAAAAGAAAAGAGAAAGGTTAAATGGTGGGACCTTTGTGAATTCAGCCTGGAATAGACAGACACAGTTCGGAATTCTTGTACGCAATACAGTCCGTACCAATACAAATAGCACTGTCTTGGCATAATACTGACAGTAGTGGTTAAATAGCTGGCATAATTCCTTTCTTCTTAGCGCTGTTTACTGGCTCGAGACTTGGCCTCTACTGTCGTACGAATTTTCTGAATGCTTCGGATTTTAATCTTCGCCACCACGTTCAGACCGGTTCTAAAGTCCAGCCAGCATCTTATACAAAGGTTAACAAGGGCTTCGTTTTTGGCGGTAAGCGACACGGAGTGTGGAGCTTATTACATCATTCGAGTGCCGATGTTAAGAGTGTGCTGAACTGCGTTTAGTCTGTCCGCGTATCCTTTAAAGGGTATAGAGTAAGAAATTTAAATTTGTGCCTGCAGGTAATATTGTATTTGCTTCATTTCCAGTTACGCCTCTTGAATAATGTTGTTTAAAAACCTGAGACAATTTCTTCGTTTTAAGTAGCTGTCTATCCATTATAACGTCATATTGAGCGGAAAATCTGGCTTGTGAATATCGTCCACCGAATTACACATATTATAAATTATTATTTAAAGAATGTATTGTTGAAAACTGGAGCAAATTGATTTAATTATAAAAAAAATCTTCCCTGGACTGCAAGAAGTGTTGTCATTCCTTAAAATATACTATTGACCAATAATATACAACCAGCACCTTAATACGTAGCTTGGATATCGTAGTCAGTAGAGTGACTGAATTCTGGCAGGGAAAAAGAAATTTTTCTTCTCCAAAACATCCACTTGAGCCTCCTATTCCAAACGTTTCCGGGGCTCTTTCCGCGGTGATAAAGTGGCTGGGAAGTGAGGCTGACCTATCTAGTGCCGAGGTTAAGAATGAACGGATCTAAACCTCATCTCCTCCTGTATGACTTCATGCGTGTACGGGAACAACGTTATCTTTTACGGTTTCTTATTTCATGGACCCAGTGGAGATTACTAGAGATGCGCGACCGAATGAGCGCATTTTATACCGATCCTAGGCTAGAAAATGGCGGAAACAATTGTTCGTCTCTCTGCACCTCATGTATTGTTATTGAATGTTTTAAAATAGCCATTTGTGTAGTTTTTGTGTCTAATGAAGAATAACGTAAGGCCTAATAAGTGTGAGGTAAAAGTAAAGTAAATTTCACTCTAGAAGAAGTCACGAAGGCTCAGAGGGGGAATAGAGGTGTAGCTCTAATCTTTCTTTAACTTCAGCGCTGGATATGAGTGGGTGGTCAACGCCACGTTTCGGTGACATTACTCGCGGGATTGATCCGGTGCCCATGGTATAGGACGCTGGGTCGATCCCAGGGCCGGTCTGCTTAATAAGGTTGATGAATCCAGAATTTCGACTACGGAGAAGCACGACTTGAGACATCTACACGTATTTTTCGAGCACATAACACTGTCATTTAGTGCGAGGTATTAAATGGTCAAACCATTGGCGCCTCGTGACAATAGGTTTTCGAAGCGGACTCCGTCTATTTTAATGCAGGCGGCAGTACGTCAGACCTCTTTCCCTCCAACACATCTTCATATCTTAACACCGACCGATGTCACAGCTGCCTAAAGTCTTGTCACGCTATTTGCGACAGTGCTGGAAGGGACAGAGTAAGCGTGCCTGTTACGGAGTCTACACATGAACATTTTTGTCGGAGTCAGATCCATCGAAAAACGAAGCAGTGTAGGTTCCTCCACGCCCAGATATGTCCGGTTCAGGCACTTCTGGACATCTTCCCCATAGTGCACTGGTCCTGCGGCATGCTGACACCAGATCTGACTCACAGCCAGAAGAAGAACTTGCAGTCCCAGTATAACATTTTCCAGAAAATCTCAATATTGTCGAGCGGTCAGCCGCTCGGTAGCAAGTAGGGACCGACGGCTTTGGTCCTGATCATACCAACCCAAGCTTTGACCCTGAATCCGGTGTCAGTACCCCATTCGCAGATATAATTATGATTATCCCGTGCTCAGAGGTGACTTGTATAAGCTGATCAAATTGTGTGGCGTACGGCACGCTTCATTTGTCCGCAGAATGTAGTGTAAAGGATGCTATCCTCCGTTGGCGAAAGTCGTAGCCATTCTCGTACTTCGGAGTTCGAGAACGATCGTCTGGGAAAAGATATTCCTTCCACGTGTAGCGGTGTGGCTGTCTTCGATCGTAATGAAGTAATTCGAGAACCTTAAGTTGTGATAATTCCAACTCTAGTACAATATCACGTGGGCTTCTTCATGGTCCTCGTTCCACAGCTGCAATTATGGCATCTTCTTTGGCAGATGTCCGTAAAATCCGCGAACGATCAGCCTTCACCATTACTGTAGGTTTTGGCGTATTGTGTTCTTAGTGAGTTACGATCTGATCTTTACATTTTATGTAATATGTTCTAAGACTTCATTTGTTCAAGGCAACCGGATCATTAGTAAATTGTGTTTTGGGAATAGAGTTTTTCCGGGATGAAACGGTGTGTCTCTGGGTTAGTGTTTGCCGACGTTTCGAAGGAACGTATTTTTCACGTTCTGGCGTCGAGGTCCTTAACCAGAGCGTTGTGGAGACCTTGCAACGTGCAAAGTTTGCTTTCAGATAACTACCTGATTATTAGCTCTTCTGTGCAATGGACAGAAAGAGGGAAGAGTATGCTTTCATCTCCTGCTCCTAAGAAGACGACCTTCGGCCGGAGCTACTGTGAAAAGATGTCGGTATTGTCGTTTTACTTTGTTCCTTTTCTTTGCCATTTCGAGTCCTTTCAAAAGGAGACAAATACAAGGAAATACATACAACATCTGAACATTCATGCACCCACAAATTCCTTCTCGGAATGACCACACACACATACCTACATGTAACGCTTTAAAGACGCGCCTAATATTTCGTCACTGCTTGCTGCTCCGATAGATTTATTGAGTAGATTAGAAGAAGGTTAAAAGAGAACTGTGCTCTTCTGAGCTATTACGCAGCGAGGAGTGGTAATTCCTTTGCAAAGCAATCGCAGCGTTAGTGGTAATTCCTTCGAGAGAGACATCACAAGAAAATTTAATGCGAGGAAATTATATTATTGTCTTTAGATGACTTAATGACAGCGAGGGGTTTGCGGATTATGCGGGAATTTAATGACTTACTGATGAATCTAAGTTGCCTAAGGATGCCACTTTAACTGCTGAAATTTGGCTTTGCATGATCATCATGCAAACTTGAAAGGGTCTGTGGGGAAAGTCTTGTCTTATGTCAAAAAATACAAGAACCTGAGGATAACAGAAAACCAGACTAGCCGGTGTCTCGAAGGAAATTCAAAAAGGTCGTCTTTACAATACATAACAATGCTTACCGTTTGAGATATCTTGTTGACATACATAAATGTATCCAAGTCACTGGCCATGGTTCTGGATGGGTCTCTTCCACTCCAGTTTGAGTAAAGAGGAACACCGTGGGTCATTATTTTCTGATGAACCCTCATACAAGGTCTTGGTGGTCACAAAAATCCGTTCGACTATTACGCATCACTGAAACGTTAATTCCACGGAACAGAAACCGTGTTTAGAAGCTAAGATTTTTCCGTCTAGTCAAGGACTACCCCGCATTTTTCTGAACCAAGATGTTCATTGCCGTGTACACAAAATCCCGTCATTTATCTCCATTCAGATCCAGATTAATCCTTTCTAAGCCTCTTATGTTATTAATTTAAATGTTAGGGCCAACTTAATTGCAGTTCAATTGCAAAGTGTTCCGAGTCTAGACCGCCTTACTTCCGAACAAACATAAAATATAATTTTAAACTCTTGACCTCAGATTGAAGTCATAATTCATCGGACCCACCCTCGACGTCACCCACTTGTGCTTGTGAGTATGAAAGATAACACAACATATGTTTATCCTGTCTGAACCAAATATACAACCTCGGCTCCTCCCTACGGAATTCTCCAGTAAATGAACATTGTAACCCAAGTTTCAGTTCCAAGTTAACCACTACCTGAGTTTAGCACTGGAGTTCTCAGCGGCCTGTTTAGCAGTTATTTATAATTATTTGTACTGACTGAGCATCATACATTTTTTATTAATGACTGGTAAATAAATTAAATTATATTGCCAGCCACTTATTATGTGATTGCGTTCTGTATGTACCTTCTAATTAGCTGGTCATCTTAAGGGCTTGTTTTATTGAGAAATAAGGCACCTGAAAGGCTGGGTCAAATCTTTTATTTATTATATGTGCGTATTTTCCTTATCCTGAGGCCGAGGAATGTCAGCAGAGAGATACACAGAAATATATGGACTCTGCGGTATGACGTGTGTATATTGGTATGTAGTTAGCGAAGTTTCGGGGGCACTTGTTATCCTCATCTTCAGAGTACTCCAATAAATGTGAAAATCTGCATGGCGTGATGTGTTAGAAGACTTGAATCATCAAATCGACTGTAATGCGAACTGAGGCGCATCAGATCAGACTGAATCCGTATAGATTTACTACGATCTTATATTTTCACAAATAGCGCCGTATTGTTGTTTTAACACGGACCCTAGAGTAAGCTTGCTAATCCCGTAGCTGTTGAGCAACACTTAGCTTGTGTTACTTTGCCTGCAGAGACACTTTATGTGAGAAGAAGCCTCTTAAAACTTTCCTTGGCAAAGCCGAGTGAGAAGGCCGAAGCAATTTTGAAAACTTTAGAGATATTTATTTGTGGAGACATGCCTTACATTACTAACTCGTTTTCTACGCATACAAATGTGCTAAAAATAGCTACAAATGTGCTAAAAATAGCTACACCTTAGCTTAGGTTACCATTTATATATTTTACAAATTTTTTTCAGTATTATCTCTATATACTTTCTATTGTGTATGATGCATAGACAAATAGACATGTAAAATTAGACATATACTTTTACGTATATGATTACACTTATTTATTCTTCATTCTGAGTGTTAAATTTCATGTTGCCCATATGCAGACCAAATACTGCTGGATTTGCCGGCACATCATAAGACGTTTGAGCAGGTCTGCCGTAGAAACTGACCTAGGGGCCAGGCTCATACCTTAACAGCAGGTGATTAGTTTTAGCCTGCTTACCTTTCTGAAGGAAATGAGATAGGTTTACACTATCACCACGGCGGCCGTGTGCGTGGCCCATCTAAAAACTTCGAAAGTTTTGTGAATTTCTACAAAATTCGTATAATTACTATGTCATTCTCGGTCACCCCATTGCAGTAATATTTAATTTCCCACATCAGTAATAAGTGCATAAGGGACGTGCGAAATCGTGACAAGGAAGGACACGTAAATTAGGATTCCGAATGGCAATTTGTTTAAATATTTCGAGTTACGTAACAGTTACTAAAATTGTCAATTGTTCGAATATAGGAGGAAATACATTATCCTACCCTGCAAGCCTTATTATAACTTCCACCTCAGAATTTCGTAAAGTCACCATGTTCGTATTAGTTACGGTAAGAAATTAGAAGGTACATAGATGAATGTCTTTCAGTTGCCTAATTTTCATAGTAAGTTTTACAGAAACTCACCAAATATCGAAATATGTTTAAAAAAGAAGTCACAGAATGATGATGGAAACGTAGGCTTGTCTCTTCATGCTGACTGTAAGCTGATAGACATGTTAATGACATGTTGTGTACCTCACATACGCAGAAAGCATAGTGGTGTAAACTCGCAATAGTGTCGGCCTAAGGGGATATCTAGTCACGTGTCTGGGTTTGCCTTACTGTTGCGTGTTCAGATAGAAATTTGGAATCAAAAGTTATAAAACAATTGTATAAATGCGGATTGAAACGACATGTCACAGAGCAAACATTAAACTCCAACAAATGCGGTTGTGGAGGGGAACGGGGTTGACATGCTATATGGACAGCCCGCAAGTGTTTTCTGGTGGGAAATATATTGTCGTGATTGGTTGAAATAGGAAATGGTCATGGCGTCGAAAGCGAACAAAGGAATTTTAGTCACGCAAGATAGTGGTGCGTGTCTTGTACATAAGTAGGATTTTTTTTAAATAAGTACATTGAGTTAAACTGAAATATTCTAATGGCTGCCTTTCCTCTAAATTGTAACTGTTACACATTGTACGTACATATAATCCAGCAATGACTTCTTCTTGTTTAATATATCCCTTCAAAATGTAATCATACTCAGTGAAGATGTTATCTTTATGGGAGTGTTTTAATTAAAGGATAGTTTCAGAGCGTGCAGACTCAAGTAATTAAATGTTTAATCATAAGTAATAGTAATGTGGTAGGACATTTTCGCTAGGTGACGCCATATTAGGAACCATTGTTATGCAGAAATAACGAAGCCGACACTTTAATTTTTCATACTCGCAATTTTTATGCAGATTCTCTTAAGTCCTCCCGATTTACTGCTGGATTAGTATTAGTAAGCCTATCCAAAAAAACGGAAATTCGTCGTTTATAGAAGACACGTAGCAGACGTACACTTTTTCAAGAGCGTGAAATCTAGAACGTTAGGGTGAACTATTTATGCAGCTTGGATAAAATTTGTGTGTGTGTATATATATATATATATATACATATACATACATTTATATGCCCTATACGTAAATGTGATTCTCATTGCTGTTGATATGGAAACACGTTCAGATCGGACCGTGCCATTTTATTGATAAAAATGGCGAGTTTTTTTTTTGATCTTTCAACGTAACACTGATCAGGGTTGGGAGAGAAGAGGAATACATACGAAATGGACAAATGAAAGGAAGAAGAAGGGCGGAAGAAATAATCCGTCCTTTAATTTAATTTAGAATCTTACGCTCATTAATATGGAATTCTGGCGGAGAAACTTTTTGGAAAATTGCCATGTTGTCCGAAAAAAAGTGGGGATAATTCTAGGCAAGGTATAGAAAGAGTGTTTGAGGACATTAGGCGGTTGAAACTGATTCAGGATGGTACCCAACGACTGGGTTCGTAGCTAACGCTGTTGAAATACTCGTGCTTCGAGTTTATATAAATTTCTTTAAAATATATGAAATAATAGTGGTCCGTAAATCCGTCTGTGGGCCGGGATATCGTAGTCGGTGTAGCTAGTCGCCACTGGCTGGACGTTCCAGGGATCGCATCCCGGTGCAGGCGAGATTTTCCGCAAGCGTCCAGACCGACCGTGGGGTCCAAGCTGCCTCCTGTACAATGGGCACCTTGTCTTTCCCGGGGGGTAAAGCAGCCGAGGCGTGTCGTTAACCAACCACCCACACCTAGTGCCGAGGTTAAAGGAAGAGTAGAGCTGTACTTTTACGCCCCCTGTGTCTGTTCATGGCCTGTTCTAGGGCGAAATTTACCTTTACTTTTACTTCTTTTTACTTTCTCGGTATCATTCTACCAAGCTCTAAGCAGGTTATAGGGTGAACTTTATTAATCCGTGTACTGGAAATAAGTTGTACTGGTAACCTTTACAGAGTAACGTGTATTTGTCTAGAAAAGTAATGTTGGAAATATATCACTGTTTATTTTGGTAACAAATTCTCTATTTGTTTGAGCAGCATGAGTTTTCTATTCACAATTTCGTGTGTATAGTGTTCATGCGAATTTATACAGCAGCACAAGATATATTAAATCAAGCCGTTTACTTTCCACGCCAAATGATTTAGATACGAGTACATTTGTTCATTTCGTTTTGTGCTTCTTATGACAAAGTGACAGAATTGAGGCCCTAAAGTGCTAGAAGTCTTCGGGTTTTACGCCGTGGACTGGTAAATATTTTCTGACCTCTCAAAGGAACGTGGTGCCTCAATTTTCATCAACACCGCTGTAAAAATTTCATATCTCACGTTAGTCTGCTCCTAAAATAATAATTTGTAGAAGCGAAAAGCGGTTTTCCATCTATTTATTTTCATACTTACCTTTTAAAACAGGCTTCAAAAATCTTTACGGAAGCCATCCCATTGTGTTACTATTAAACAAACCACACTTGTTCAGTTTAACACAACACACGTTTATTCTAATTAAAGTAATTACCCATACATGCATGATACGTGTTTTGTCCTGTACGTAGGCCATCCTCAGACATGTCAATAAACAAATCATACAAACGAAGATACATTAAAAATCTAAGTGGCCCCTTCTTATAGTCACAATTTTTATAATATTAAAACATAACATGTACAATATAAAATTATACGACATATCATTTTAAGAAGCGTATTATATAAAGACTTTTGTTGGATTATATTCTCGTGTGTCATTATAAGAGGTCATAGCAAAATTTTGGTACGACTTCTTATTACGATACACCAGCAACCAATCTAACAAAAGTCTTTATATGTGTATGTATATATACGTTTTAAAATTATATGTTTAATAATTTTATGTTTACATTTTATTTTTTAGTGCTATAAAATAGTGACTGTAGGAAAGGGACCTTTAAATGTGTAATGTATCTTCCTCTTTTAAAACAATTTGTATTTCTTAAGCACAAAACAAATTTTTCAGTCTTTCCTTATCAATCAGATTTATTTGTGTGTGTCACTAATAAAAGTTAAATCATTATTCTTAATTGTGTGCAAACGGAAATAGCTCTATCTAGTTATCGTATCGAGATAAGGCGTGTATGTCATTTTCAATTATTTTTACGTGAGCTATTTTCTAAAATATATTTATTTTTTTGTAATTTTCAAGTAAATAATACTGTAACTCCTTGATATAATACAGCTCGACTGTTTCGTCGCGACCATCGTAATTTTGCGGCACCGGAAAATTTCTTGATTTCAGGCTACTAGGCTTCTTTCTTCAATAGATTTGTGGATAAGTTTGGTGACATTTGCGGGTGAAAGAGAATTGGCTTATGGAAAATTTGGTTTAGTGGTGTAATCTAGAGCGTAAATGATAAGTGCTGCTAAGTCTATAAAGTACAAGATACACTTATGAACAACAGAAATAACACAATTAGAAGTCGTGAGACGTAACGCTGGTAAATGGCCTACAGTCTTCTCTTCTATGAGAGTTAAAGTTAATAGTTCCAAGAAATTCTAGATCTCCGTTGTAGTCACAAATAAAGAAAAGAATTGTTAAACTGTTACTTTCTCATATATTCGCATCTTCCATTCTTTCTTGCGCAGATCAGAAGCCACCACAAAAAAACAGAACAGCATTTATATTGCTAGTATGGGCAATATTTTTTTCTTTTATAATTTATTTTACGATGTCAGTATTTCGTACAATACGGCGTTGATGAAGGTATGAATGTTGAGAGACGTGAATTGTAAGGGATTTTAAAGGATACGGCTGTGGTCTAATCGTTGCACTATCCAAATATTTCCCACGACAAACTTCAGGATAGCCGGTGTCTCTGTCGGAGATTCGAATCGGTTATTTCCAGAACAAATATCCCAATCGTTGAAGTTACCACAGCGGTCTAGATCGTATTATTAATGCCTTTTCTTGGTAATTCCGATAGTGAAACATAGAGATATAAATGTTCATCACATCCAAGCACGCGTGTTTTCTTGTCAAGTCTCACTTGCCACCACGGAAGGATTCTCTCGCGTGCAGTATCAAGTGTTGGACTGATTACCTCCACTTTACATGAACAGAGGCTGCTATACTACCAGCTTGATACCGCACCTAGATTTCCTTCCAAGTAGCCGACAGCAAGCTGGGTATAAGTTTCTTATTAATGAAGAGTTGTCAATTGTGTGTGGTCCTGCATACGAGAGAAGTGACATGTAGCGGTTTGTTTCTCACACTAGGAATGTTTCTATGGCAACCGACTACCTGTTGTAGATCTTGAAAGCAGTGATACGGGAGTTTATTTCAAGAGTTATTACACACGCTGCTAAGAACTTGTCTTAGTAAGAAGATCATCATTCATTCTATAGCCGATTCCATTTCTTACGACGTTTGCCATGGGCTGGGAAACACAACAGTCATAACGGGGTTGGAGGGAGCGTTCTCCTGAAGCCTTTAGTTGTCACTTGGCAGTCGTGCGAAAATTTTCTGTCCCGATTAATCAGAAAAGTGCACTGTTGCATCATTTTTCACGTTAACCAAAAAAAAGAAAGCACCTTGAAGAACGCGAAACACTTGGCCAACACTTGGTGTTTCGGCTGAATATCACGTGATCTGACTGGATCTTTGCCGAAAAGCAGATGGCTATGCCTGGCCCATACCACATACTCCACCCTGCTGCAAAGCATTGCTGTATGTAACTGATTTTCACCCCAGCTTCACGAGAAAAGAACAGAGCATAGTAAAGTATTGTGCCAGTTATCAGAAGGCCTGCTGTAAAGAAAAAGTGTCTTTCTTCAAATCTTTCACGTGATGAGTCAAGTTATCTGGAAATTTGACCAGTACTGTACAGAACATGTTCTTCGCGTCTGACAGAGACAATGGCTTCTAATTGATATTTTCACTGAAACTCATTATCCTTTTAAACCCTACCGGTAACTTTACATACCGCAAGGTTTAATATACAAAAATTCTACATGGTGATCACATTGGATTTATGTGTTTTGTGTGGATCTCTGAACGAACAGCAACTTTTGCCTTATCAGCATAAGAAGATTGGTTTGTATAACCGAGGTGGAGAGTGTTTACTGCGCGGTACGAACTGAGTCCTTACATAACGAACATGTGTTATTTTCTTTAAAGGTTAACCAGAACCTTGTACCGCACTGAGGTGTTAGTTCTCCGTTCTCAGTAAATAAACCAGTAGCATTTTTTCGACAGCTTATGATAATTTAATGAAATTTTGAATCGCAAATAATCTACAAACAACATTCCTTATCAGACGTCATGATCAGCAGAAATATTTGTTATTTGCGATTAGTATCTGACAGTCAACCAGAAGTAACCGTGTAGTTGAGGCGTCCAATCTTCTTGGATGTGACACTGCGTGAAAGGGTGATTGATTTCCGGCGTTTCGATGCGCGTCTTGAAACGTCTTGAACCAACTACCAAGTGACGCAGCGTCACTTCCCAGACGAATAACTATCTCCGACAAATTCTTTTTCAACTCGGATTTGGCGTGGGCATTTACATTCGTTTAGTACAGTGTTTCTCAAACTGGGTTTCGCGGAAACTCAGGATTCCGTAAAGGGCTGTCAGGAGTTCCGACATACGAAAATACGTAATGGCGTAACCGTTTTATTTGGGTCCTGTATTTTTATGAGCGAATTAAAATTCGTGTGGCGACTTTCGACACTAATTATTCCGATACTGATAGCACAAGATCAATCGCTGCTTCAGTTCAGGGGCTTCCTGATTCTGTAGTGAAGTCAGTTAGCAGAGATCGCCACAGACGGGTTCGATGTGTCGGGCGAAATGATCAAGTTATCGAACAGTTTGAGGTTAACCGTTGATTTCTGACATGTGATATACATAAAGGATCAACACTTGCTTGTGTTGAATTTTATATTTGACTTATGTTGGACAGGTAGGGCTTCCTCAGTAATTTCTGTAGCTTTTTTAGTGTTCCGTCAGCTAAAATAGATTGAGAAACATGAGTTTAGTGTAGAGAAAAAGTAACACACCACAAAATATGAGAAAGGTCTCGGTTTTAAATGGAAAATTTTGTGTGTTTATAGTGTGTAACTGACTGATAGGTCAACGTTTAATGGCTTGCCGAAGTGAAGACGCTAGTGAGACTTAAGGTTCTGTAAGAGTGGGAAGTATCCGGGCCAGTTCACTGAGTAAAGAATGTACAGTGGATTCTGGCAGCCATAAAGCCACTCGATTGAATTTACCCACTCAAGACACACAGTTACATAGGAAATTTAATTCATTCACGGCACTAATTTTTCAGATTGTAGCATCGTATTGCTGTACCATAATCCAGAACATTATTTTCGAAAATTATATCAATAAATGCCAGATATTATATTCTTAATGTTGAATGAAATTTAGACAACCCATGATAAGGATCGGAAGACGGATTGTTACTTGTTCTACGTTGTTTCTATCATCACTTAACGAAAATGATTTAACTTAGTAGGCTATTGGCGTGTGAGCGATGAAGTGAAAAATATGTTAACAGGTGTTCAAGGTCTGTTTCAGGCTGCTGTCTAATAATCTGACCGAAGAAACTGGACGAAAATCAGAATTCTCAGTAAGGTAAAAGTCAAGAAAAAGGTGTCGCTCTGCACGCCGTGAAGGTTTAGGGGAAAGTGGAGTTATAACTCCACTCATTATTACACTCGAAACTAGGCAGGGGTGAGTGTTTAGCCTCACGCTCCGGCCGCCTCAACCACAGTCCTGGCGAAGGAAATTCTAGCATATATTGAGTATGAAGCGTATTGACTCATAGCCGTTTAAACCGTAGCTGAGTCAACATACCCAATTAGTTAATTAGCCTCTTCCATTTAAGTAAGAACTAAGTTTTAAAACCACCGACCGACATGGTGTTGATTCTGTTACAAGAAATCCGTTTGCAGGTCGTTACAGGTAGGCCTAAAAGAATTTAAGTTTATGATTTGGAGAAGCAAACAATGCTAGTCAGTTCCTTTAACTGCAACCGATCTGCTTACAACGTAGAGCAGGATTATATCCACAAAGTATCCGTCATTTTGCATTAAAACCTTCAGTACGAGTCTGACAAACCGTGCGGTCCTGCTACTCCAGTCACGTGACTGCAGAAGACAAATGGCACTTCAACTGCTCCGACTTGGGATACACGCTGCTCTACGCACGCGTACTACTTCGCGCGCTGTCCCGACTTGCGACATCAGCCTCGGCTCTGTACCGTTACTTGAACATCAGGCTGGAGAATTTGCGGAACTAATCCAGCTGTAAATGTATTCTAATGCAAAGCAAACACATAAGTTTCTCATGCAAAAAAGACATTGCAAGTGGAAAGCTACATAAACAGTACAGACTTCGTTACCGTCTCTCACACGGTGCGTGTTAAGTGGCAATCAGTCGGAAACTGTCCGTCTACAAACGTTCACCTCTGTGTTACGTCATACATAAAATCTTATTCAGATGTCAGAATGAAAATAACGCATCTCATTTTCACCACTAGTTCGGAAGCTGTAAACACCGGGCTAATATGAAGACGTTGTTTAGATCGAAAATTAATCAAAAAAGAAGGTAGCTATCTAGTTGTACCTGAGATATAAAATGGTGATTATAGTTATGTCAGGTTCATGGATAGGATATAAAAATATAGAAAGTTAAATATTTAACTTTTTCAAAATAGATTTTGCTGCCGTCCTTATTTTCATATTCATGTTTCCGTTTGCATTCAAATTGCTACCTGTCGTGTCAAACATAAACAAGCTCATAAAGTCTGACACATGTTAGTTACGTCGAAAGTCAGCGGGATACTACTAAAATAGAAGGACGATCGTGCTTGGGATACATGAGCGTTCCGTATATGCAAAATGTCGATTATGCCTCTCTGAACCAGAATGGGGAGATCTAAGATAAACCTTACAATCGCACACTTTCAGGGAGTTAGATACGAGTTTCAAAGTAAATAAATTGTACACACCTTGATCTTTCAACGCCTCTTGCACACTATGTTGTACACCAGCCAGGTTTATCACTTAGAACTATGCATTTTGTCCACACATTATATTTGTGCGATCCTTATTATCCTTACAATAAAAACCAGTTTTTTTCTCCATATGGCGTTCATCAACTGGCCTTCCTAATGGCAGCAAAATGTGTGCCCTGTACATTATTTTTCCATGTAAAGCAAATTAATTTTATTTTCCCAAAGGTTGAAAACAACTTTTTTGTCTAGTCGTCTATAATTATATTCACCTGAGCTACGTAACCTTCTCAAAAGGCTTATCAATGTTCGCAAAAACAGCCCTTTATTTCGCCATTGCTTGCAGACTGGTTCTGAGGACCGTAATGTCTCCCATTCAGTCGGCATCTGGGACTCCTATTCACGAACTAAATCTGACTGAGCCTGAGGTTGGTTGAGTACTTTGTATAAAAATGTTCAATTTTATCTTCATTTTTCCACCTGCTTCATCTCATGGCGACTGCAAATATGCGTAGGGAGAAATGTGTGATCTCATATGCCGTATTTCCAGCCTCATTTGGCGCTGCAAATAATAAGACGCGTCCATTAATCAACAAGGTACTTCTGCGGATTTTATAGTCTTTGAACTTCTGGTGTTAAGATGCCGGGGGTTTTGGAGATATTTTCGTGGGAAAAAAAAATGCGTCTTTTAGGGCGGTAAATATGTTATGTAGGTGTTCATATTCTCAAATGTTGTTAATTTTGTAGTTTCCCAGACCAGTGTAGGTGTTCCGGGGTAACCCGGGCAATGTAGGCTTTCTGTGTGATAAAGCTGCAGTGCTGAGGGACACGATAAAAGAGACAGCCTTATTTATCGTGATAGGCGTAGAAACGCCACAGTTTTTTCGATTTTTACCGTAATTGTAGTGGTAGGTAAAGTGTCCGACATGAAATTTCATGACACTTGTTCAGCGGTTTTCTGCATGTATCGTGAGTGCAAAAGGACAGACAAACTTCGCGGATATTAAAGTGTCTAGAAATCGGTGCTTTGCCGAAATTACAAGTCTTTGAATTACAAACTTTGTTGTTTGCCCTCACTGAATTCACTTTCAGTTTGGCTCGATTTAAAGTAGTTGAAGTAAAGAGATTATTTGCTGACATTTAACCCTATCAAAATGGGTGTCAGTCAAGGTTCACTTCTAAAGTGGTCCAGTCTCAGATTAAGGGTAAAAACCAGCCGAAACAAAATTGAGGTTCTCACAGCGGTGTGGATTTATATTTTATGACACCGTGTATTCTGGTAGATGGTCGTCAACTTTGCGGAGTAACATGCTGCCGCCATCTTCAGGGTCTGTCAGTCACTCAAGACACATTCTGTGCCATTGAACTGAGATATTCCACATTTCCTTCCTCGAGACCGGCGGAGCATTCACTAATTCTCTGTGTGCATATCGCCAGTGTTCCGGTTTGGAGTCTTGCTCTGGACACGCAGTAATTAGGAGCGTTATTTCACAGGCAAAATAACCCACTCGACATGATGACTGGGCCACGATTTAGACGACTGGCGGGTCATGTTCGGTTCGATGCAGGGGCAAACAAATTCTGTTTTAATAACTGTCCAGATTGCCTTTGGGTTCCGCTCAGCAGACCAATGGGGGATCTTCCTCAACGTGAAAAACGGCCGGATTACGAAGCTGACTACTGACAACCATCTAGTGCCAAAATTAGGAATTAGTGGAAGTGTAATTGCAGTCAAACATAAGCCTTCTTAGAATTTATCTCTTGGGATTTCCTGTGATTTTTGTCCAGTTTCTCCAGGCAGGTCATTGAATATTAACTTAAAGATTCCCACAACAAATTCCCTACACATATCTTTCTTTTCAACTATTACCGTTACCTGTTACATGCCGCATAAATCATCCAGTCATAAGAAAGTCGTTAAATAATCAAGAGTTTTTATATCCATTGACCACTTCGTAGACAGGATCAACAAAACCCGCTACAGCGAGCTGTCTGTATTTTCTGTAACCTGGAATAATACATCGTGTTAATTCCTAACTAAATGAGTACACTAAAATTGAACTCGTATAAATCGGATTCTTGAATGCGGTATTCTGGGTTTAAGACTATATGTTGCAGTAATGCGCAGCCACAATCTGTATATTCGGAACCGCGTTGTGTTTTACAACCCTTGCAGTAATTAGATAATTTAGACAGAGCTATGCTATTATGGGGGCAGAAAACTATAAGCTGTTGAACTCATTACCGCTTGAGAACTGCATACTTCTGGGCTGTTATGCACAAAGTAGTGGTAATTCCATACGGACGTTTCGGGACAACCTATCTTTCCCGTCTTCAGTGGACAAGTTTACTTACAGTTCCGGTCTTCAAGGGACAAGTTGACCCTCGAAGACGGCTCTTCATGGGACAAGTTGACTCTTGAATACGGCAACGATAGGTTGCCCCGAAACTTCGGTAAGGAATTACCGCCACACGCTGCGTAATAGCCCAGAAGAGCGCAGTTCTCATCTACTTCGTGGCGGAAGCCTGAATTCACGCGTGTTTCTGCTTATCTCACGTAGGCAAAATCTTGGCTTTTTTTTTTAATGTTGCCGAAATACAGCTGTTCAAAGAAACTGGTCCATTGAAGGAGTTTAAGATATTAAAACAGGAATTATATCTCTATGTCAAGTGTCAAGCGAATAAAGTTCGAGTGTCTTTGCCCTAGTTACCCGCCTACAGATGTGTTCAAGCGAGTTTACAGCATCAGAGTGACATTATTTTCGAATGGGTGGCAACACTGCTGTAAATGTTCCAGTTCATCAAGCAGAAAACTGTTACAGGGTTATATGTACTCGTGCAGCTATATCATATACAAGGTGTACTTGAAGATATTTTCAAAATATTGAAGTTTATAAGAAGGAGAAGGAAACAGTCAGAAAAATGTAATCTCTTTTAATTACTGCTGTCTGGTTACATGGATAATTCTGGTCTCATTGAAGAGGCATAAAAAGAATATTAAAAAAAAAAAAGACAGACCAGTTTTAGCCTTTTCAAGGCACATATTATCTTGAATCTTGTTTCAAAATTCACTTCGTACGGCGCAGTGAACACATTCCCTCTCTCTCATATAATCGTGTAATGTTGTATGGGAATACATTGCTCTTTGTTCTGATATCTGTAAGAATCACATAAATACACTCTGTGTACATAATGTAAGGTTTTTGAATATACAACCTGGTGATATAAAAAGTAACTACGAGACTTGAAATGTTAGTGTGTGTTGCATACTTGACTCTTAGAGCAGAAACCACTCGGTTACATTCTTACAGAACTGTACATCTTCTCTTCGTGTTTTTCCCCCTATACAAGAAATCTCAGAAATAATTTACATAATTTCGTGATACTTGATGTGACTTCGTGCAGTCGCCGTTAGAGTTGAGATTTTCGACCGCAGGAATTTACGAACTTTACACGACACTAGCTCCACATAATGTAAGTTTTCATAAATTAGTACATTAATAAATATTTTTTCACAAAGTAAGGAAAACTTCTTGACGTAAAACTCCCACATAGCGGCCCGCGAAATCGGTGTTTAACTTTTGGTGTAAAGTCGATAAACCACTAGAGGTAGGCATTTGAAATTTTATATTATAGTAATTCATAAAAATGAAATAATTTACGCCCTGGTGCGTGACTCTTTGTAGACTGTTAGATGAGTACAGACGTTACAAAGTTACCGTCTTCTTCGTTACAGTGACATGGGGGCAGCAGTTTTCTGTGGAACGTAGGTACTGTCCCGAAACGTCGATCAGAATTTCCACTATACGCCGCGTAACATCCCAGAAGAGCGAAGATCTCACACACTCCGCGGCAGAAGCTTGAAATCACGCATAGTGAAGGTTTCTGTTATTATAAATATGGCCGCAGAGCAGGACCCACTGCGTGTATTAAAAATCGTAAATATGATGTCCGTATTTAGCCAGGTTAAATTTTCGACCTTTTTACGTATTAAAGAACTCAGTTCTTCTCCTTTATGGGTTAAAGTATTTGGGTAAAATTTAACCTTGTGTAAAGTGGCCTCTTTTTGGGACTAGACATTTATAGGCATGTTCAACTTGTAACTTTGGGAAACAGATCTTTTTATGTGTGAACTGGACTGAACTGAATTGGTTGAGGGTCTGACGATGGGACTTGTATAACAATCAAGCGTAATAACTTTAAAACCTACATTATGAGATTTAAGGTTTACATTGCAATTAATATTCAGATTGTGGTTTTCTGTATTGTGACAGCCTGCAGTCTTCAGGGGAGCAACATGAAGAGAGATTATAAGATTAGATTCTAAATAAAATATTTTGATTATTCGGGAGAATTTAGGCTATACTGTAGTTCTATACGACAGTCGGATTGCAGGTTACTCAAAGAAAAGTCAGATATAAAAAGTGACTTACCTACTTAGTTACTTAGCTAACTAGCAAGTTATTCCCTTAAGTATTTACTTCGTTACTTGCCTTGTGGTCTTACCTTCAAAAGCAGACTACATATATATAAGGGATAACAGAGAAAAATTCTATGCCTTCTCTAAAGGAAGACATTTTCAGGCTTCACTGAAGGTGCTTAAAAATCCTTAAATTATTTGATTTGTGCTCGTATAATTTACTCTGTTTCTTTAAGTTTAATGTTTGCTGATACACTTCTTATTTCACTCCAATTTGGAATCTCGTCTCCGAGTAACAAAATTCTCAGCAGGTGATCCTACGGTTTTCCGTAATCTACTGGACATTCTTGAAAATTTAAAAGAACCTGTTTTATTATTACTATCCTTATGAGAAACACTGAAGGACTGTCTTTGAACATGACATAATAATAGTTGTATTACGATATATTTAATTGAAATTGCGCCCGTTATTTTGATAAATATGTCTGTTTTACTTTTCTCAAACAGTCGAACTGGTGTTGTAGAAATGCCTGTATGAGACAACGTTAAAATTTATTTTTTACAGTGTAAAAAAAAGGATTGAGGTGTTTTAAGGGAAAGTATTGTAATATATAGCAGTCCTAGAGTGCTTGTAATAAGCTGCATATAGAGCAGAGCCAGGCAGAGAGAACTGCCTACTTTACCTGTTCACATAACTTAAGGTAAGATAAAATTTTCGTATATGTACTTCGGCGTTCTACTAGAGTGTTAGTGTAGAGGTGCTGTATTTTATTAAAAAAGGGGAGAAATATTTACCAAAAACATTTTTTTCTTCTTTATATACCCTGTTGTCTCCCTTTTGTCGTCCTGAAGAAAAAAATATTGATGGAGATCTGATCACGCCCTAGACACAAGGAATGGACTAATAATGTTTTTTTTTTTACTTCAGCTATTATTCAAAATATATTTAAAAATCCAATCAACATTACGGGATATTCTTGACTTAGGCCTACATGCTTTAACCGTGTACTTATGTTGTAGCACCAACCATCTTATACGAAACCAGATCTACACTTTTGTTATACTCCCACACAAATCTTCGACTTCCTGCCTACCTCATCTACGTACATGACCATCACAACGTATCATTGTACAAAATTCCATCGTCATGTGGCGGCCAATATAGTTTCTCGCTACAGGCTTCTGGACGGTCCGGAGTTCGAACCCCAGTGACAGCGAAATTTTCGGTATCACCCCAGACCGGCCTAGAGGCCTATCTAACCTTCTGTACAATGGGCAGCGGGTCTTTTTACCGGGGGTGAAATTGGGCTGAGATGTGCTTTGGTCATCGGCCCCATCTAATTCCGAGGTTAAAGAGGGTAGAGTAGAAACAGAAGGCCGACAAGTTCTTCTTCCTCATCACTTTATCATTACATAATATTCACAAAGTTAGAACTACATTAATGTTAGAAATGTAATTTTTGTTTTTATTTGCTAAGTGTGAGTCAAGAATTCTTCCTGAAAAATTGAGAAATTTCGAAGTGATTTTAATAATGGTTATTAATGGAGTTATTCGGCGTGAATTATAAATTCTGGCAAGTATCTTTTGCAATCAAAGCTAACTTGTTGCACAATACTCCGTTTTATTTTTAATTATATCAGCAACATGTTTCGGCTAGACCTATTGCTTATCTTCAGGGAGTTACATACATTTATGTTCCAACTTAGAAGTATTTCATGTGGTCACAACTATTGTATTATATATATTTAGGTGTTAGTTGATGGTTTTTTGCATATCTTGTTGCACCAAATAGCTGCTTTTTCAGTAGCTTCTCTTTAGTGTTCTAGAAGGTATAAACAACTTGTGTCTGTTGGGAATTTGTAAATTTTGTATTATACATTTTCTGTGCAACAGCTGTATAGTTACAAAGAATCAAAGTAAATTTGTTGCACAATTCTCCTTTTTTACTTGTAGTTAGATTTTCAGCATGTGTCGGCCATTTATTGGCCATTTTCAGGAAGTCATATGCAGCGATGTTTCAACTTACAATTAGAATTTTAGAGTTCATTGCACCAAATACGCACAGTGTTCGTAAATAACTTTTCCGTTTTGGAGCATAGGAGTAAGGATCCATTAACTACGTACAAATGAAGTCGCCTGCTCGCTGTTCCTTGACATATGAAGTTTCATTTATGGATGGTTTACTTAGCTTGGTGATTATATCTAGTAAACTGCTGATTACTGGCTGGAATTGTGGTTGCTTGGTTGGTTTGGTTGGCTGATTGATTAATTAACTATTTGAGTGTTTGGTTTTGTTCTTGATCTTGGTTGGTTGATTAGATGTCTGATTTCTTGGATTGCTGTTCGGCTGGATGTTCGGTAGATTGATTTATTAGTTGGCTGATGTTGACCACTTCTTGCGTTGTTCGTTGAATTTGTTGGTTATGTGGTTGCTGGGCTGATTTTATTGCTCTTCTAACTTCAAGCTCCTGTTTGGTTAATTTTGTTAAGTGTCTGTTTCATTGGGCACTGGATGGCTTATTTAGCGACCATTTCAGAGATCGTGTTATTTGGAATAAAATAAGAGTATTATACTTTTAAACTGGAAGGCTTCGGGAGGAAGGGGACCTAACATACTTTCAGAAACTATACTGCATTTTCCTGGAAGATTAGAAGAAAATTTCGAAAATCTCAGCATGTTTTGGCACTCCAGTCGAGAGGTAAGTCATATAACTACAGAAAAGAGCAAGAATGTTAAAAGTTATACCAACCTTTTGACATAAATGGCTTGTGAAGTCACAAAGTGGTTCAACCGTTATTGAAAAATACATAAAAATAACTGGCCGTAAAAATAATTGGAAATGCTTCTTCTAAAATGTCACACTTCAGTGCACGCTTTGTAAACAGAAATCCTCGCCGAATGTATTCAAACACTCGACTATTCTCCCAACACATAACAGGGCAGACATCATTCATCAGAGTGTAAATTGGATCTCAGTAATAAAAAACTTCACTGCTGTGTTTACATACGGAATTATATACGACGTAACACACAGTGAGATGAGTGTTTTAACATTGAGTGACGGCATGACGTGACATCAGGTGTAAACAAAATGGTTGTACTTACAATCTCCCGTGGAGACCCCCACACTTACCAAATTGAAAGGCCCTCCGGTTTACCCGCAGATCAATTTAGAATTCGCGTCAGGTGCACTGCCTCCCCACTGTGCTGAGAGAAGCTGACGTCGCGGTTGATGGCGGCCAGCACAACAGAAGGCAATTTTTAATTTCTTCCAAAAGGATAAATGGTTCTGCACATTCTACTCATTTCTGAGAGTCCATGTAGATGCAGACAGAATGCGCAATCACGTAATTTATTGGTCAACTTAATGTATTTTCAACGAGATTTCTCTCGTTATTTATTTATTTCAGTAACATTGCTCTGTAACTCAGAATATGTAGTTGCAAACTGTAGGATGATTGGTGAATAATAACTTGGAAATTATACAGAAATGGTCGTGGCCCCATTGATATCGTATCCTTGTATGTGCTTCGATTCAATAGGAGAAACTATGAAAAATTTTGGTCATATGTCTTGTAGCCGATGTTCCAGACGATAAACAGACTGTTCTTTCCCGAATATATCATAAGTATTACCAACTCAGCCAATTTGCTCGACATTTTTTTGCCACAGTGTACGGTAATCAACCAAGTAAGTGCAATGGCAAACAAACCTAACAAAGAAAAATAAGTGAATGAAACAAAAAAAAATGAAACCAAATAAACAAAATACATTGAAACCCTAGAAGCAACAGAAACAAATGTATAAACCAAATCCAGTGAAAGAACCAAATTAATCTTAACAAATAAAGAAAGCGATCCCGTTGAACGAAACGAAGAAGCCAAAGAAAGAGGGTTAACATAAAATCTCGAATCCACGAAGTTAAGTGAACAAGATGAATGAAGTGATGGAATCGAATAAATTGAATTAACTATATCAACTTACAATTATGACAAACATGGCAGTACAAGGCACGTTTGATAAGTTAGGCCCCGTAGCCTGTAACCCTTCATTAATCAAGTATTGTATTTTTCTGTGGTAGGCCGAACTTACTGGAATAACATGCAACAGATAGCACTTAATCATTCAGATGCTTTTCGGGTGGTAAGTTGATATGCAGTGTCAGTGACAGTAGAAAATTGGTATTGCAGAGAAATTCGTTTTTATGGACGGAACAGATTTTCACCACTGAAATTTACCGCATATTAACACAGGATTATTCAGAAGACGTAATGGGAGTACAGCATGACACTATACGTTGCGAAGACTTAGACAATGGTGTAACCGACATCCATGACGATCACCCCGGTCGGTCCCGCGAATGACAAGATGGATTTCAGCGCAGCACAAGCGGAGGAACATACTGGAAAAGCAACCAGATTAACACTGATAGCGTAGCTGATTTCAAACAGAAAAGAGGAAGTGAAAATGGCTGTTTGTCCTTCGTAGTGGACGTGACTTCGGTCCGGTTCGCTGCTGGTCGTCCAAATCTGCCTTGCCCTTATTGAAAACATTGCACCTTATCCACTATTGTTTATGTGATACTATGTTTGTCCCTTAGGCCTCCACCAGTTGACGATGCATTTCCACCAGGGAAACAGCCGTCACACACAAAAGAGGAATGAAATTCTGTACTTAGACATTGGACCATACTGGCAATAAGCCTGTCATATTTAAACCGAGTGTACGTACATACGACACAATCACCGTGATCTGTCGCAGCTGTATGATGTCACAGTCAACCTACACAATAACGTTACGATGTGCTGATAATGATATTTTGCGTGAGAATTGTTCTTACCGCATTTCTTGGCAGTCCCTCCTAAATGAAGAACGCAGGTTATGAAAATTTCCTTGACGTGTATTGCAACCCATTTTTACTTCCTATACTTTGCCCTTCGAATTCTCTCCTTTCCGCCGCCTCTTTCGGGAAGATTCTCATGTCTTATTCCATCTCCACGACCGTTATACTTCTTAATGGTGTGGTGTTCATGCAGTTCTACTACACTACTGAATACGAATGGATAAGCATTATGCAGCCAGCGTTCAGGTTCCGCTGATTTTACCGTATATGGACGACAATGAAGTGTCTTTTCTCGCAGGTAAAAAAAAAAAAAAGAAGGCCAGAATTAGACTGCCACTACCTATGACAGAACTATTGAATGTCATTTCTTGTATTCCAATAAATCTTCCCTACAACAGCTACGTTGAAGACATTCGTACAGCACAGATTTCAAGGAATTTCCAGGAGGAAGAAAATAAACACAAGAAATTATGATCACTTCAGAGCGCAGTGAACAAACACACATTGCTTGGAACTGGAGACAGTCGCTAACTATTTCCATCAGCTACTCAAGCAAGCGGAAACCTTCTGAGGTAGTGAAAACTCTTGAAAATAACAATTCTTTAAAACGGAAGATTCGAGCCTTCAGCTTAAATTTTCTTCACGTGAGCGACAGCACACTGTGCTCTCTTTTTAGAGAAAGACTTGTTCTGTAAAACGTAGTAGTATACAGTGTACTTGGCAATAGGCAAAAATATGCCAGTTCCAAGAAATTAAGCAGGAAAAAAGTAAGTAAAGGGAAGATGTAAAGATCGCTGACTGTCAATCCTTCTTATTTACCTTCTTATATCTGTATTTGGCTTAAAGCTTTCTTTGTACAAAACGTATGAAAAGTATCATACCCGGATAACGCCAACTGGATAGAGACAACGTACATTTTCTTTGTGCCTGCGCAGCCTCTACTGGCCCTATCTCCTTATTGAGGAGGTTTCGAAATCACACTCGTTTAGACACCCCACGCTCGGTAGGACTCCTCTGGACGAATGATCAGGCCGACGCAGAGACTTCTACCAGACAACACACAACACTCACAAGAGACAGGCCTTCATGTCTCTGGTGGAATTCGAACCCACAAGCCCAGCTAGCGAGCGCCCGTAGACCCACGCCTTACACCGCGCGGCCACTGGGATCGACGTTAAAACAGCGTGCTGTAATGCACTGTAAATTAAATTTAAAGTGTTAAAGGGGGAAAAAGGTCGCTGGGTATTTGTGACTCAAAATAATAGTTCTTGGATCGCTCGTATTTCTTTAACCCTTTCGCTTTAGCCGTTTGTCCGGAATACGGAATGGCGTTGTCTCAGACTCTGCTGCATATTGGAACCATTGATCGTATATGACACACTTCAGTGCATTATTTCTCGAAGCTTGGAAAATCTACAAAAAGAAATGAATTTTGAGAATATAGTGTGTATGAAGCTTCATAACGGTGTCAGTTCAGTGTTCCTAATTACGAAACCACGAAAGCTTGTAGGCAAAATAAAAGCAAAGACCTTAGTGTTAGACTAAGGCGTCTGCTCCTGTTGACGATTCGATCAATGCAACCACTGGTTAAAAGACGGGCCACCCTGAGCCCTAACATGGAATAGATGAAAAGTAACATCGATTCTTATTTCAGAAATAAAAGCCGTGCCTTCAAACAGACCTATGTTGCTGCGCTGATGCATGCAAAAAAGTCCCATGGATAATGGAGAAAATGGCATTACAGGCTCTCCTGTTTGCTGATGTGTTCTCCTACTGTCCGTGCCGGACTGTGTTGGCGAACCACAGGTTCCGGTTTCTATAGAGAGCCCGCGGGAAGAAGTGGCAACGATAACAAACCCTCCTCTCCCAATCTCCCTCTAGTTGTCACTGTTCCCCATCCAACCTACTTTCCTCTATTCACCACCAGTCGTCTACCCATTCTGTTTACTTGCATGTTGGTAGTGGTGACGTGTGGTAAACTTGCTTAGTGACAACAGCTGTGGGCCTATAGGCAGTACGAGTTTGTAGAGGAATAGAAGAGCGGAAAATGAACAGGAATCCTTGAGCGCCGTCATGCCGGTCATCCCTTTTTTCTGTGGCACGGTAGGCCGTTAGACTGTCAACGACCCGCAGCTCTCTCCTTCGTCACTCGTTGGTACTCTGTGGAGGGACGTTTCCACTACCACGTCAGCCAACATTGCTACTATTTATAATGCACGTATCTAGCTGCACCATCCTTGTCTGTCTTGACTTGTGTAGTTTGGGCGTCTGAGGGATATGTCCAACTCCGACACTGAAACGACCTAATAGAAAGAGTCCCCTTTCGAGATATAAATACTTATGGTAGCATAATTTTAAATTTCACAATAAACTCTTATAAGGACGGACTGTATGCTCCTGGCTCAGGATAGATCTGTTGATGTAATCTTAGAAGGGATTCGAAAAGAAGCGTTACTGTTCTAATCGGGCTACTATCGTAGCGTTTGCCTGGAGGAACTGCGAATAACGACTGTGTACCTAATTCAGCACTGCTGATGACTCGGCCGAGATTGGACCCACGCATCTCAAGGACACGAGGCTGGAGAGTTACCTTTACCAAACCAGTGGGTTGGTAGTGGGTGTGCACTTACTGAAGATCGCTGTCTTCCGGTACAAGACGCCGCGTTGTGGAGAAGAAAGGTACCAACTTTGCAGTGATAAACAAGATACGCATTACACGTACAATGCAACACCGTGGCGCGTTCACGTAACCCTAATTGCCATGGAAAAGCAGCAATGCGTTCTGTGAGTATTGTTGAGCTACATCACTACCAACAATATAAAAATATTGACTGTTGTATAACGGCGTTTTTATGGAAAATTTATGTTGGTCAATACAATAAAGCATACATAGTTTGAAGTAAAGTGCCGGTTATTTTTCTCCGATTTTTAACCAAATTTTGATTTCCTCAACAGATTTTCATGAAGTTCCCCATAACATTTTTAATGGAAATAAGGCCGGTGGATGTCGCGTGAATGCTTTATGACAGACGGGCAGGCGGACGGAAATGACGCTGCTAACAGTCCTTCTTCGCGACTGTGCGAACGCGCCTAAACACATCTTGCGCTCATCGAGAGGAGAGTTTGTAACGCTACGAAACCCGCAATCATAGCAGCTGGTAAACAGTTCACAATTCGAACTCCAAAATTTCCGGTTACGAGATAGCGGTGTGACATGTAATGAGGGGGTCACTACTTTGCGTCTCGTGTCTTAGCTGCGATCAAATCACGTATGAAGTGAATGTATGTAGCCTTAGTTCAGGCGATGTAAAGTGCAGGGTGGACACTGCAGGTGTATCTCACTGTATTTAGGGGGGCGGAGAGAAATTATCTTACAACAATAAAATATTCCAAAGAGGTAATCAGCGGGGAGGGAGTGAGTCGCATGACAGGTATCAAGTTCTACGTGCCTGGAATGTAGACTCTATACCCACTACAGCGTACTGTATGTACAAAGCAACTTATACTGACTTATTATGTGCAATACCGCTGATAAATAATCCATTTCCCCTTACTGTCCTAAGTGTGCCACTACGATTACGGTTCGTTTTACCACAGACACACATAATTCCTCTGTTTAGTGGTGCGTCAAGTTATCATGTAACAAGAAACAAGTAGGTAAGCTGCTCCCGATTACAGTCTCGTCAGCAATTTCCGTTTAGAAAATGACGTTACAAATTTGAGCAGAACACTGTACCGCAAGTTTGTGTGGTGTTGAAACATGGACACATCGGAAAGTAGATCAGAAATACTTGGAAGTTCTGAAATGTGATGCTGGAGAAGGAAGGAGAAGATCATATGGACCGAAAAAAAAAGTATTACGAAGAGTCGAGGAGAAAAGGTAAATGCTGCACATAAAAAGAACGAAGGCTAAGTGGATTTTTCACATCTTGTCTAGAAAGTGCCATCTAAAACGCGTTATTGGAGGAAAGAAAAGGGACGAGAAGGCGAGGAAGAAGACTTAAGCAGCTAGTGGATGACCTTGAGGAAAATCAGAATATTGGAAATTGAAACTGGAAGCGCTATATCACACTATGTGGCGAACTCCTTTTGGAAGAGGCTATGGACCTATCGTAATACAGACTGCGTGATGATGATATTGTCTCAGAGAGTCAGCCGCGACGTCTCGCCGAATTGCGCAATGCCCTGTAGAATGCTTGAGTTCTGACATCATGCAGTTTGTTACACAGGCACCAAGATTTAGACGGAACTCACTGCCTCTTTCTTCAGGATCCATGAGTAAGTTTTAAACTCCTCTACCATGATGGTACAAATGGCCTATTAGCAGTACGCACCAACGTTCCGATACAACGTAAAGTCTCCATTTCCAGGCAACATAATCATTCACATCATTGGCAGTTTGCCATACTGCGTGGCTTTATATCGCAGACCTCAAGAATAGACCTGAAATCCCTCACATATCTCACAATGTAATTCTAATCTGCTTACATTCCGCCGTACAATCTTAATGACAACGTGGATCCACTTATTTCCCGCACGAGAGCGCCCATAAATTCTGTGATCTATTTATAAAGCTTTTACCTCCATATTTTTCTCAGTTATTCCTATCTGATTTAGGGTGCGTTCCTCTAAGTCTGAAATGCGTATATTATTTCGTCATGTGTCCGTTTGTCCGCTTGTCCGCCCGCCTCCCATTTGCATATATCAGTTCGGCTCCCACTGGACGGACTTCAGTGAAATTTGATATTGAGAATTGTTATGGGAACCTGTCGATAAAGTACAAATTTGTTTCAAATCGGACAAGAATGTAGGGCATTTTGCAAAGAGGCCTAAGTACGTTTTATTGTTGCCGGAGAAATAAATTCACCTTAATATTCCTCTCTTAAGTGTGAAATGATATCAGGCTGTTAAAATACTAAACTGAATGATGTGTTACCTTCACATGGCAACGCGTTCAGGTTCTATATTGTTGACAAGGACATTTACAGGTATACAATACAAAGGAAACATTTCTTGATTTTCCGTAACAACAATGACCAACAATGTCTATCTCAACAGCACTTCTAAAACCTCTTTGCTACCGACAACATAAATTCGAGTGGAAGTGTATTAGGCTGTAAGGCTAGACGACGAAGTATATATGGCCCATAGTTTGCAAACAGGGGACAATCCACAAAATTGTAATTTTAGAGGGGAAGCAAAAAGAAAACAGGATATTCAGGAAACCTTTTTCTTGTTGCAAATGAAGTATTTGAGCTATGAATATGATATTTTTATTTTGAAAACTCAGATAGTTAATTCAGGTTATTATTTTGTTGGGTTAAACACATGTACATCACAACGAAATTGGTTTCGAATGAAACCTAATACGCCTCAAACAGTTCCACCTACTGAGAAAGGTGTTTGAAAAGGGAACGCCTCTGTCTTCCTCCGTGTCACCAGCCAACCTGAGGTTCTTCGTGGGTTTCCTCAGTACCTCCAATCAAATACAGAGCTAGCTCCGTATTTGCTCCCATTAAGCACGACGACTTCTTTCCACATATTTATATTTCATTTTTCACGTTGGATTCTGCGAATATATAGGTTTCTGACGATGGGATTTGTCTCACTGGCAAGATTTTCTTTTATTTTTTTTTTTGGACTTCGTCTGCTTCCGAAACGTCATGTTTAGACGATGGACGAAGTCCAAAACAAATAAAGAGAAGATTATGTCAGTACGAATACTTAGTCTGAGCTAAAGACAGTGTCGCTAAATAAAGCGCATATATACTCAACATTGCCGCCTTCATATACATTTTTGGAAATTTACTGATGTTTCGGAGGGCCGTATTCTCTGATGATCGAGGCAGTATGTTTCTGAGAAACCCTGTTGAATTTATGCCGGGCTGCACGGCTTCACACCCCAAACAACTGTAATTTTCACTCACTATTTTGAAGAATGTCGATGAAGGTATATTGGGACTGCATAGAGTAGGCACCAGAATTCAAATTGGCCAATATTTGGTATGGATTCTCAAATATGTTTTATATCCCCTTAATAGTTTCCGAGAGGAAAGATGAAACACAAGCATGGCTTTCTCATTATGCAATCGTTTTCTGTAATTTGTGCACAGAACGCATTCAAAACTTAACCTGCACTCCAACACTTCCCCGTATTTTAGATGATCTGTACACTTTTCTTTTCCTTTGCTTATCTTAGAGCCACATAAACACGGCACTGAGGTTCAGTCTACACCTAGACAATCCCGTAGTTGCATTGTGATAAATGCAACTTGTCAACTCGGCTTAAGACTTGCCGGAGGCTGTGATTTCTAACACCTGTCGTGGAGGACCCTTGAAACTGATCGCTGTAAGCTGTTGCAACATGAATTATTACACCAGTAACACTACCTCACTGTCATTTGTTGCGTCTGGTAAATTTCTTTATTTCGTTGTGAGTTGCGTCATACATTTGTATCTTATATCCACATTCATCGTACATGGGGCATGACTGTGTAAAATTACTCGTATATTATTTTACTGTGGCAGAACTACTGCGAGTAATGTTAGCATTTCTGTTCTGCTATACTAAGGCATATATCAGCAGAGAACAGCGAGGTTAACTCCAATCATAAAGTGTCTGTCACTCATCCAACATGGAACAGTCCCTGGCGTGTCCATCATAGCCACGTTACCAACGTCCAGTAACCCGCTTGTTGACCTCCCAGTTCATTCGGCTGAACCTCCTTTTCAAAAACAGAGACATAATATGTTTGTCCCTGTGTCCAAGCACCTTGCCATTCACGGAGTACTGTCCGAGAATTATTTTTTGAGCTGTGCACTTTCGCCGTTTTATGGCACACAACGGAATATATCCTCTAAACAAAAAACATTACCTCAGTCCTCCTTTACACGACACTACACTGGTGGATGAATTACTATGCGTGGAATGTACTGTCTGTCTTTCGTGCAGAAGAATAGAGCGGTCATGCGCAGAGTAAGCCACAATTCTGAAAGTTTAGCAAGCATTCTGTGCTAAACAGAGGCCACGGAAAGAAACCCTATGAGCGATGATGATCATGATGGTGGTGATGATGGCAACGGTACTCAAGACTTCCCCTCTTACTGTCTGTTCTTCTACCCCCCCCCCTTTTCTGTCATCTGTAAATCAGCCCAAAGCGCTTGTCACTAGGGAAGTTTATTAGGTAGATATCATTACCGCAATTGTTGCGATCGTGAAGGCGGGGAGATTAGAGGAGAGAGTAGGGATGGGCGGTGGGGGGAAAGTGTGAGAGCCTGAGCAGCAGCTTCCATCGTCAAGTGTTTTTGATTTATACAACGTTTCGGAAGTTATATTCGCCTCTGTCATCAAGTGAAAGTAATCTAAGACCTCTCTGGCAGGATCCGTTGTCGAGCTTATGTCTGCTCGTAGACGTCTAGGCGACTGACCAGTGGGATATTTTTAGGTTGTCTCGGAATATTACTCATAACTGTAGTATTACAGAATAAAGAGGTGGGTTTTGGCTGCATATCGGTGGCTGTACATATGCAAGAAATGTCGTGTACTGGTATGTTATATGCACAGTATATTGCTTCCCCAGCGCAGTTCGTAATTAATGAAACGGCGCAAAAATTTCTCACATTTTTCGTTAAAGGTACGAAATAGGCTGTTGTTGGCCAAGCGACAGCAAATATATTAATATATGCATTTCTCTTTTTAATTTTTTTGTCCTATATGTGTGTTCTATGAAAGTACGTACCACTTATCACGCAGTTTGAAAGCGTTACGTTATTTGAATCAGAAAAGCCGGGGTGAATCTGTCCGTATAGTAACTACTCTGCTGGTTGGTCACCCGAGTAACTTGAATTCGTTTGCAGGCAGAAGCAAGGAATGTTTCTCCTTTCCGTAACGTCCACTCCGGATGTGTCATCCACAAAGCTTCCTCTGCAATGAGTACGGGGGCTTTTCCCCCTGAGGAAAAGCGCCTGAGGCCTTGAGCTGACCTGACGCCCCCATCTAGTCCCGAAATACCACTACTTGCATTCACCCCAACGTTTTACATCGTGATGTTCAATTAAGCAGAAGGACAGGTTGACTTTGTGTCAGTGACACTGCACGTGCTTTTAATGTTTGGCATTACATCATATTCTCATAACCTCACAAGACACGCAGCCTCCATCCACATATACTAAGCGAGACACATTTTTTTTTACATACAAGCCAATGTGTTCTTGAAACTAAGTCAGTGCACACAGACAAGTTTATCACCAACGACGTTGGTGATTCAAGAATTATTCTTGAATGAAAAAGCACTTCTACCTGATCGGCTATTAACTTTTAGCAATCTTTATGGAGTATCAATACTTAAAGACTTACACAACGTTATATATAGTTTTGTCAATAGAAAATGGTAATATTGTCAATATGGCACTAAAACACGAGCGTATGTTGTTATATTAAGATTATGTTGAATTTATTACAATAAGAGATAGTTATTTACAATCTTCTGCATTCTAACATCTGGAAACAGTGTAATGTCTTCAAGTGTCATTGAAAGGTATATTCCATTATGTTGCTCTTTTGTATCTACACCATGAATAATCACTCTGTACTAAAACAGCCGAAGTAAATAATTTACTTTATTAAGTCACTACAGCTTTGATAGAACTTCGACGCGATACAAGTATTTGAATCCAGATTTGGAAAAGCGCTCAAAGAATAATTTCAAAAATTTATTTTCTGGTTGGTTCCCAGAATATTATTGCCCTGTGTAATGTCTATCTCTCTTTCTCTCAATCTCTCTCTTTTATCTCAGAGCAACCAGTCGTCTCTGTGAGCTGTAAGGTGAGCGAGCGCCTTGTTTCTTTTATCAATGTTGCACAAAAACGTATATAGCTTGGCCAAGAGACATGCTATAAGGAACAGAGCTTAACACAGGTTTTGAGGCCCGCGACGAGTTGACAATTGTACAGGGAACATTGTAATGTATGAAGAGTGTACTGCATGGAATTCTTTTCGGGACTCGTAAAAACTATCGCAGCGACGGTATAATCTATTATTCTACTCCAATGTAACAAGAATTTCAAGCACAAGTCTCAGGTCTTACCCTGTTACTGCAGTGACTTCAATTCCTAGAGGCCTGTTTGTTTTCTTATCTTTATTTAAATGCAATGGTGTTGGCATCCATTATTTAAACGTAAGTTTGACAGAACCTCGGAATTTACATGGTTGCAGCGTTTGTATTTGTTGACTTAAAGCAGTATTTCGAAATTGAATTGTAAGATGTTATAGCTTATGTTCTGTATTATTTATCGCCGTCAAGGTGAAAGCCGAAGAACTTTTCGCCCTTTTCTAATTTTACGTTCTACAGGAAGGACTTTCATAAAAGTCAACATTTTGCTTATTACCATACACCACAAACGCTGAAAATTTTAGTTATTTCCATACACCGTTTTAGAATACTGAAGTAGATGACATTTTTGTCAATGACATCGTAAAATCGAAATTATTCGCGATGTTGTTAATCCTGATTTCAGGAAAGTGAAAGCTACGACTTTGGAGTTGCCTCTATTAGCATATGATTTCTACTAAATTCCGTGAAAATCTGTCAAAAATCACACAGCGAAGTAACTGAAACAGCCTAACTTTTTCTCATTTTTAACGAGGTCGCGTATATCAGGAAAAAATATCAAAATGTATGAAGTGAATTCAGTTTATTGTAGCAGTGCCTCAACTTACACGCAATAGACCCTTGGTCCTGTTACGATCCAGATCGACTTAAGCAGGTTTTTCAGAAGTCCTTGCAGAGAGGAATGGCACTGTAAATATTTTTCTCTAACTGTAAATTTTTACGTGAAGAAGGTAAGAATTGTTTACATGTGGTTTAGTACTAAACATGTAACACGTCCAATACGCACCAGACACATCGTAATTTGACAGCGCGTGTCACTCTTTGTGAGGGTATAGTTAGAGCAGTCTGCGTTACTGCTCTGCATTTCTAAAGCACGTAATTTCGGAATATGATCAGTGGAAGAGTAGAGCTAACCAGGAGAAATCAGATTGAATATTACAAGGTAATATGTAATTTTTATCTTTGACATCCCATTGTGTTCTTTAAATTATAAATAAGTATTATTCGCCTTCAACACAACTAATTATGTTGTATTATGGTATATGAATATACGACTACGTGTTTCTATCAATGATATGGTTATCTTCAGACAATTCAGAACACACAAAATTCAAAATCACAATTGCAGACCTCATTCAAGACCAGAATGAGGTCTCGGCCTTATTGTTAAAAAAGCACATCAATAAAATGTATCAAATTTAAACTTTAAAAAAATATGAAAGAAATTTTATGCAAAAATTGTCCGTAATAAGTAATTTGAAGGCAATAATAAACATGTTCATTGATAATTAATGCTATCAGCTAACAAATATTCTTGGAATTAAAAATTCGTGGAAGCAAAGGAGCAACAAGTCAGTTCTGTATTTGAATTTGCGCACCCCAGCGGCTGTCTTACTTCGTCTTGTTTGATTCCAAAATTAGCGTTGCCTACTGGGGACTGAACTTTCATGATGATGCGGAATTGTGGTGCTTGCGGAAATAGTAGCTACAGTTTGCAGTGCGGTATCAGGACTTGCCGAATAGACTGAGGATAACCATTAAATTTCACAGTCACGACCATCTGCCTAGAATGAAACGAAACAACGACATTTGTGATGTCTTCTAGACACGGGGAATCGTTCCAGATTGTGGAATTGCGTAGCAGAACTTTTCGTCTATGTTGCAGGCGACTGAAATCTACGCAATAAACCCTCGAGTTTGTTTGCAGAGTACGGCGCTACGTGATTCACTGTGTCGTGTTTAGAATATAAGTTTACAGATAGGCTACATTACATTAAGTCCTTGTCTGTCTGTCAGCGGGGATAACTTGTGATCCTTAGAGGTACAAAACTGTCCTCCTAGCCAGATTCTGAACCCACCTACATTCCTTGAAAGGATTTTGGCAATTATTAATTTTGAAATTTTGGCAATTATTAATTTTGAAATTTTGATAATTATTAATTTTGAAATTTTGGTAATTGTTAATTTTAAAATTTTGGTAATTGTTAATTTTGAAATATTGGTAATTATTCATTTTGAAGTCTTGGTAATTATTCATTATGAAAGTTTGGTAATTATTCATTTTGTCTCCACTTTATGGAAGACGAAATTTCGTTAGGGACTACCAAAGTTCAAGTCCATCCACGATATAAAATGCAGTCATTTTACATTTTCATGACAGTGATCTCGAAGGTTATTGACGTCTGCAATTTGACGATATGTGAACTGATGTTTCGGAGTGACTTGCTGCTTCCTTGGCAGGGCAAACATGAAAAACAGCCATTCATTCAGTGATATTATATTCAATATATTTATTAAATAGCTGTAATAGCGAGAAATGCTCATATAAATTGTTCGTTATATCTAGTTGTCATCATCATCACCGTCATCATCATCACCATCATCATCATCATCATCTGTCAATAGTTAGGTCTCAATAGACCTATTTCGACCTCGCCTAATAGTTTCTTCAAAGGTCTCCCAAACCGACTTCATTCATTTTGTCTATAAATGAACATTATTTTTGGCATTCTCTTGTTCATTTTTATTGCACATTGTGGCCGATTTGATTTGTATCTTCTTAGTTTCTCGTCGTCTGATTCTAATTTCAACTCTTCCAAAATTGTGTTATTCCTTTTGTGGTCAAAGAAATGTGTAGCCCGCTTTTCTGAAAAATTTAATCTCAATTGACATAAATTATTTCGTATCCCTTTGTCTGAGGGTTCAGTTAGACGAATAATTTATGTAAATATATCACTAGATTCCCTATAGGGTCTGCTGCCGTTGGAGGACAGCTACCTAGTAACTGCATAGTTAAGTTTAACGTTGTACTCATTCAGTGCGATTTATTAAATATAAAAATTTGTCGAAAAATATTATAGTAACTATTTGTCATTTCGTTATATTTCTCCAATATATTTCAGAGTATGAGGGCCATGTTAGGGGAGAATTTAGTTACAAAGTAATATACTTATGACGAAATGCTGTCAAAGATGTGACAGCATTTGTCATAAGTATATTACTTTGTAACTAAATTCTTCCCGAACATGGCCCTCATACTCCGAAATATTTTGCAGAAATATTGTGAAATAAAAAATAACTCTTTATAATTAAATGTGCTATTAGTTGGAACAAAAGATAAGTTCTTTCCAGAACCACTTGCTGTACTAAAATTTAAAGTGTAAATTAGTAGCCATTTTAAGCTTTAACCTTGTATACCTGGCCTTCAGTTTTTCTGTTTCTTTCATTAGAAGGAAACTAGGAAACATAACGCATTTCATTTCCAGAGGCAAACCACCTCATATCCTTTAGGGAAACAATAGATATTTATCCTGAAAATAACAACTGTTTATTTTGGTAATAATGGGGCACACATCAACACACTATGTGAGCAGAATTCAGTGTTTCTGAATGTTTGTGTAGGCGATAAATTTGGTATCTAGTGTGCTTGGAGGGGCTATTTAGAATGCATAGTTTGGAACTCACATGATTATACTGGCCTCGATCTGCAGTAGATTGTTAACAAAACAGGGGCTCACCTTAAAAGTCTGGAATGCCCAGAAGGCAGGTCAAGTTGGTGAGAAATACTACCTTATTTTTTCGAGCCTTTAAAAAATGTTGCTTGAGGCTAGACGACGGTAATGAGTTCTCTTTGTCTGTGAGCGGCGTTTATTGCGTGAAATTTCTTTTAGACCACCATTCATTGTGCGGAAGAAAAGTCAGCCTACATAGTGCCCGTGGTAAAAAAAAAATCAGAAGTCTGTTTACAAGTCTAGACATGGAAGAAAATGTCCCATTTCTATGTAGGATAGACGTAAATACGTATAATTGAAACCCAAAACAGGGTTCACGTGTACAAAATTTAATTGCGTTCTGTCACCCGTCTAATAATCATTGTTACTTAATCCAGACACAAGTTTTCAGGAATATGATGCACTGTCAATTGGTACCAACGTTTCGAAGGGGTTTGCTGCCTCCATCTTCAGGGTGAAAGAACTAAAAGAAGAGATAACCAGTCCTTGTTAATATCATCAGAATTTTCAGGTTTTAAACCCGACCATATTGTGAAATCTATAATCTTAGATCCAACCAAAATAAGGAGTACTTCTAACCGCCATAACCAAGATGTCTCTGGAAACATGCAATCCCCTTCGCAATGCATTATTTGCGGATGCCAGCTCTGCTGAAACATCACTGCGGGTGATGACAGTCAAGTAGTAGAGAGATTAACATTATATAATCCTCAGGTCCGGTAGAAGATTCTTAAATAGGCATTAGACCTTATTCCCTGCGAGTTTAGTCCAGGCCACTTTCTCACAACATATTTCTCTACGAATCATTTAACTACAAGGTACAAATCGCCAAATTAATTTATGTTTCCAGGTTTTCGACAAACATTCATTACTTATTCTTCCTGTTGCATCTAACTTAATTCGACTGCCATGAAAATTATACGAAGGGAGTAAAATTACATCTTTTCATTGCGAAATTTCTACAGTTTTATCCTGATTCAGAAAATCACATTTGTTTTATAATTTTAGCGCGTATGTACCGGTACAATTAGAGTTGTCTCTGCGCTTAATTAAGCGACATGCCTTACGGGTGTATAGCGAAATGGAGATAAAGCTCCACGTAGTCTCAACTTCGCCGTCGAAGTGAATATTTAACGTCACACACTGGTCACCTTCTCTCCGGGGAAAGAAAGTCTGATATTTATTGGTTAGGGAACTAGATGGAGCCGGCGGTCGTCGCTGTTTAGAAGACAGAAGTCTCTTTCCTGCATGTGCCGAGAATCGAACACCTGCTTCATTATAATTCAGCCTGTCTCCAAATGACTATTCTGATGGAGATATCCTGGTACTCAGTTGATGGCGGCAGGAAATATCGTAAGGCTTTCGTGTGGAGAAAGTACGGGATTGGATGTAGGAGACGTAACGAAACACTGGCTGGGGCACTGCAATCAGCTAACATCATCTGTCTTCAAACAGAACGGTTATAGAGTAATGAGTTTTGTTGCTATGCAAATTTTGTGCCTCTACCCCTCGGCCACTCAAATGGAAGTCCTGCTTAATTTATTCGTACATTTCTAGTTAACTGGTATCTGACATAGACAAATTGATTGCCGATCGTGCCTGTAATACCTGTGTCTGAAATATACATGAAATTTCTTGCGTAAATATATTTGGCTCTAATTTGAAGGTGTATAAAATTTGAAACCAAGATGATATATTCCTTCCACTGCGGTTTTAAATAACTTACTTCCATTGTCAGGATCCCATCCAACATGACAGTCATGTTGGGAAATTACACGCCAGTTTTATAAATTAATAGCAATTTGTAGTGGGCAAGAAATTTTTTCTTCGTATGGCGCTACGGCCCAACGCGGGCCATGGCCTCCTCATTCTTGAGGTTTCTAGATTACACACGACACATCACATTCGGTAGGACTCCTCTGGACGAGGGATCAGCACGTCGCAGAGACCTCTACCTGACAGCACACAACACTCACAACAGACAATCATGCCTCCGGCGGGATTCGAACCCACGATCTCAGCAGGCGATCGGCCGCAGACCTACGCCTTAGACCGCGCGGCTACTGGGACCAGTAAATTAAGATCATGTGTTATCTAACGTTCTTACAAATATGACTTTAAAGCCGTTGTCCGGGTTGTGACGCCAAGTAAGCTGTTAGTCTATGCAGACATACGACGTTTCGGAAGGACATGTCTGTCTGGAAACTGGAGGCAGCAATTCTTCCAAAAGGTTTTCTCCCCTTTGGTTAAAATAACAAGGCGTCTAGCCACAGAAGATGACAGTATTCAAGTTAAGATAATATTAAAGTCGGGCAATGCTATCTACCCTTAATTGTAAAGTCTGCCATTCCAACTTCTCTCCTGCAGACCTAAAACACACAACGATTAAAATATGTTAAATAACAGTTTTGTCTCTCGTTTTTACATGAGTTTGAAAGTTGGACTCGCAGACTGAAAGACACAAGCCGATGGTGTTTGAAAAATTTTACGACCAACAAGGAGGAGGGGGGGGGGTGGCAAGAGGGAAGGCGTAACAGTACACTGAAAAAAAGATGCGTACACAGTTTCCTGATTTGTAGTCAAAACTAAACATTATTTGGGGAAGCAAAACAAGCAAGACAGAATGGGTGGACTGAAAATGTTGATATTATTCCTATTGTATGCATTGAAGACGTTGTATATACAATTTCCACATAAAACACTTACCAGCAATTGATTAATTTTGCATACTTGGTTGAACTCTATGTCTGCATTTGTCTTCAACAGTTTCTCCTTTGTGTTCTTGCAAATACATGAAATTTTTGCCTGTTGTGCCTCTATGTATTAGTCGTATTCGGGGCATTAAGCATGTTGTTCATATAATCCCAACAGAATGCATTTTGCTGGAATTATGCGAACATTTTTATCTGAGAAGTTCAAACAAAGAGACATTTTGGAAGCCATGAGTAATTGAAAGGATAATATTGAAATAGATCTTTAATGTAAGGATGCCGGAGGTTGTAGACCGAATTCTTTTGATTCAGAATAAGGACCAATGTATGGCTGTTGTATGTGGCTCTATGTCAGTGAAATCGGCTCTGCCAAGATACATTAAATTTCTTCAGTAGCTGAAAAGCAGGAAAAGCCTTTATGTCAGCAGCTCATTTTCTAAACTGCCGAATAGTCACGTGATTGGAAGGCAGCGGTCGGGGCTTAATTTGCGAGGCTAACGCGACGTGTGGCTGGAAGGACTGATGCCCTACAAACAACCTCAATCATGGTAGGCCTATCCGATCCCCGGGCAAAGATTTGAGACTGGGCCCTACAAAATACGGTTTAGGAGTGCTACAAACGTGACATGTTGTCGCTTACGGCGCGTAACTCATATATTAAAAGTGCCGAATAAACAGTAGTTCAGATGCGGAGGTCCATGGGCAGAAGGCGATCATCTGATCTCTGGAATAACGAAACTCGTAGGCTGCTCTTCTTAGGTCCGTTCGCGAAATTGAGAAAAGCTTCTATTAGCTTCGTCATGTCCTTCCATCCGCCAGCGTGGAACAACCCGGCACCCACTGGATTTTTCGAAAATCCGTCGAGAAAATTCAAGTCTGATTAAAATCTGACAAGAATAACGGGCACTTTACAAGAAGACCGATGTAAATTTATCTCGCTTCTTTCTTCTCAGAATGAGAAATATTTCAGACAAAAGTGGTACAGAAAATCAAAGCACACATTCTATATTCAAAAAATTGTTCCAGAAATTCATGCTGTTCATGAAATAATGTGTAAGAATGTGGCAGAACTAGATAGGCCAGAGAAGACCGTACAATACGGCGCAGAAAATGTGATGTACGTGCCGGATAACTAGGGCAAGAATACATAGACACACTCGAGTGTTTAATACTTATTGCTTTTCTACGGCAACAATGGTTACGCGAACGCGCCTCCATGTTACGGTACACGCAGTACGTCCCCTGTCTTCTTCGAACCAAACACAATGTAACAGGTCAGTAACTTATTTTTGAGGGTGAGAACAGCTGAGACAACTCTTGAATGACATTTTGACTGACAACTGTATTACATCTTGATGTAAAGGCAAAATGTAGAATGAATCTGATAGAATGAAATATTTCCACTCCATGAATACATTCTCTGACCAAACCTAGCTTACCTATGACTACCTATGGCTGCTCACTTCAATTTGACGGCATAAGAAGTTCACTTCACCAGAAAAGAAATATCAATGGCTTCACTCCCCCAAACGGAAAAGTTGTAAATAGATACATATCTTCCCTGCCTGTTTCAAAACGAGTCAACTTCGTTGGTGTGATTCCAGACAATGACACTACTATATCTCGACCGCACACCTTCCAACTGCCTCTCCCCTAGACAAAGGAAAAAGGAGGCTATACAGAGGAACTGACCTATAGTATGCCACACCTCTAAACTTAACCACAAACAAGATGAGATACTTTAGTCTAGCAACAGCAGCTGACAATCTCGTAATTGAATTTTACTGCTTGTCCTTCTGAGAAAGGCTTGCAGGAGATAATTCTCTCTCGTTTGCCATGAAAGGGTGACTACAGCAATATCCACTACTCTGCCACTTACACCTTTTGGATTTACACGCTGAGTACTGTAGTAAATGGCGGAGGGGGAAGGGGGGAGGTAGCCTGGCACTAGGTGGAGGTGAGCTTCATGTCTCCGGTCGCCTTATCGTCGGTGAATTTATTTGTAGGCCCATTTATCAACTCCCACAGTAAGTCACACTAGGCCTGTAATAGCGTCGAATACTTGAATAATAGTTACCGATTAAATGGAAACGATATTAGGGCGAGCAGTCCGAGAAGAATGCGTCCTACTTGGACTGATTGGTCTTTGGAGATGGGACCGATAGATTTTCCGAAAACTTCGGTAATTTATTAACAGTGTGCGCTGCGTAACATCCCAGAAGAGCGAAGATTTCTTGTAAACCGCGGCTGAAGCGCGAAATCAGGAATATTCGATAGGTAATTCGACATGAGAGGCAGAACCGTGTTCAGTTTAATGGTTGGTACACGGGGCAAGAGAAATTTCATATTTGTCTTAACATGTGGTGCATGTCCGGTGTTTCTGAATAACTGTAAACATATTCACAGTAGCAAATATCACAATGACTTTACAGTTAACAAGTTGCATATTGACTTCTATATTGTGGATGCTTCTTGTTGAAGTAGGAGGTGGTTTGCTTGTTTAGATGGAGCAAACGGATAGAGCTGTTGCCAAAGAGGTTTATTTATTTATATATTTATTTATTTACTTTCTTACTTACATACATAGTTACTTTCTGAAATAAAGATCTTCCCAGTTCAACGTTAACTTACTCGTATTGTAAGCAATGTAGAGAAAATTAAAATTAAGCAATACGGAGTGATATTTCTTGCTGTCACTGCTTTCGTTCTTAGCAATAGGGCTGTAATATTGAAAACAATTCGGAGGTCTAACGTGTCAGACACTGAATTTGTGTCGTCGTCGGCGTCGTCATTATCATCATCATCATCATCATCATCATGGCAATCCCTGGTGACAAACGCGGTGACAGTCTCCGCAACCTCCGATAACAACTGCAGAATTACAAGGCCAATAACTAGAGAACGGCTTATGAGTAGCAGCGACACTTTCCAGTCATTTAAACTGTTAGTCTACGTTGAAAGAAGCTTCGTGATGTTTTCTAGGCTTTAATAATTTCCAAAGTAAGCAGACTTGCCTTTTTGAAGACACTGATGCTCCTGGTCTGTATTTGTCTAGTGTTTGGAACATCAGTGAATGATACGCTTCCCACAGAATCATGAGAATTATTCGTGGCTTTTCAAGTAAAGAAATTGTGCTTTGCCATGCAAAGAAAATAACAAACCAGAAAATAAAGGGCAGTGTTGAAAGGATGGATTTTGCAGCTCGCCTTTCAGCTGAAAGGCCCAATTTTGAAGAATTGTACTTTCGGGTTAGAACTGCGGAAAACACTTATAAGTACAGATCCTGGCTGAAATGCCGCGTACCTGTAAAAGTGACTAAGATCCTGAGAAAAGTAAAGGCTAAAGGAAGTTTGTTTCTGTGCTTAATTAAATACGTTCCAATAGGGATATTGCAAGTATAGCACTACACATTCTTAATCTCAGAAGTAAATGGAGGTGAGAGGTCAGGTTTAAGTCCCGGCCACTTTGGCTCCGAGGAAAGAGATCCCGGTAAACCTTAAGGAACGGGGCTGGGAAAGCGGCGAAATCAGTATGCTTCGGAGCAGAGGAATACGCTTTACCCTGCCTGGAATGGAATCCGGATTCATCGGTCGTCTGGCCTGCTCACTGTATTATGGCGACCCACATCATATTTGTAGCACTGAATGGTGACAATGCTCATAAATGGTGAATGGGAAAGGTTTTAACAGGGTCTTCCACGGAACATTTTATGGTATTACCCGATATTAATTGGCTAAACTGAGGGAAAACTTTAGTGATCGCAACAGAAATCCATATTAGTGCAGAAATTAAGAATGTATGGAGCTATGCTTCCATGTCTTAATGCTTAACTAAGAACAGGTATTTTTTTAACCTTTACCTTACGGAGGTTTCGGTAGTTGAATGAATGACCATGCAGACATTGTGAATCTATAAACACCCTTTATCTTTTTGCTGCACATAAGTGGTTTTTAAAATTAATTGTATATATTTTCAAGATTGCATACATATACCTTGGTCCAGTAGCGGGAGCTACTGGTTGTACCGTCTGCTTTGTAACCGACTTGGCATTTACAGCACACATTACAGAGCAACAGTAGTATTATTATCCTGTAATTATTTACTCTTCGAATCTATCACTCCAGCTTATGTAATTCTATTGTCTCGTGACCCTGTATCACCTACATATGTCTGGAGAGGTCAGTCGGTAATATGATTGGCCATGCGATAGGGGTTCAATCCTGGGCAGGAAGAGGGTTTGTAATGCTTGCCACCTCGTCCAGACCTTCTCTGGGGACCGTCCCCAGTCAAATTCGTATAATTTTATTTCTTCGCACAAGGAACTGAAATACTTCAACGATACTGACTGACTGACTGACTTATTTACTTACTTACTTACTTAATTACTTACTTACTTACATACTTACTTCATGGAGCAGAGTTCTTCTTGAGAAGCTAACTGGTTTGCAGCTAGTCAAGAAATTCCCCGCATTTTATGGAAACCGAAGGTTCATTACCGCACTCACAAGTGTCCGCCACCTGTCCCTATTCTGAGCCAGATCAAAACATTCCATGCCCCCACAATCCAGCTCCTGAAGGTCCATTTTAATAGTATCCTCCCGTCTACGGCTGGGTCTTCCAAGTGGTCACTTTCCCTCAGGTTTCCCCACCAAAATCCTGTATACACCTCTCCTCTCCCCCAAACGAGCAACTTGCCCCGCCCATATCATTAATACTTTATCGTATTTGGTAATATTTATTTTATTAGTTTAAAAATGTTTTATTCCACTCACTGTTAGCAGTTCAGACTATATAGCGTCCATATAAGTTACTTCAAGACCCACTTTGAAGGTTCGTGTTTATATAGAGTCGAAAGACGTTATCACACGTAATGCGTACAGAAGCAGTTCGTGTGAGAAATTTGTGGTCTGTTTGAAAGTACTGTGCTGGCATTACCATCGAGCAGTTGTAGCGAAAGACAACAAACATCAAGATGGCCCTGAATATGGAAGAACATTTACACTTCCAAACACAAGGCAAGAGGCCTATTCTACCATGACTGTTTTTTGTATCCACTGTGTTATAAAGACATCGTTGAAGTAATGGAAAAGGTGTACATGATGTTTGTTGTTGTCATTTCAGGATAGGTTTTCCACCCGACGTTTGTTTTGCTTTATCTGAAAGCTAAGAACATAGATATTTCCGTAAGAGCAAAGTTTGGACATGTCGCCGCCCGTCCAGGTGCCCGTGAGCCCCGCCTGGAAAATACCGAGTGTTGTAGAAAAAACCGCACTGCAGCTGTAAGGAGACCAAATTTTCCTTTTCAACAAATATTCGTGAGATAAGTGGCAACGTGTTAAGTGTGGTTTCTCGCGTAATCCACACTGCATCGGAGGTAGCCAGTATGTCCGTAAATTGATAAATTTCACGAAACAACCAAATGCAGAAAGAAAGTTCACAGTTCATTAGCTGATTTACTAATGTTTTCTTTAAATTTCAGTGTATATAATTCGTTTAGATGTGTGTGTGTGTGTGCGTGCGCGCACACACACACACACAGAGGAGCAGAATTATGATTCCGTACGTCTGCTGTTTTTCCTTAATCAAGTAAAAATATAAAAAGACATAAGAATACAGAATCTTCAGTGAGGAAATAAGCTGATCGAAAATTATAAGCTAATTAAAGTTTATACTGAAAAACCTGCTTAAGTTTTCAAAACGCAAGGTGGATAGAACTGGCCCAAAGTGATAAAGTCTCGTATTAGTTAAGAGACAATCTCAGTAACATTTGCTTTTCTGTCGAATCACCAGAGAATTCTTTGAACTTCAGATGATATGTGAAATTAGTCTTATGTTAAAGTATGCATCCCTTTACGGGGGATATTTAACAAGTCTCGAGGAAATAAAGAGTCGCATTACTTAGAGGGGAGAATTTAAAAAGTAGAGACCTTGAGTGATGTGCTCGTAGGTGATAATAGTATGCAACCTGCGGGGGTTCATGTAAAAGTGGAGACTGGTTTCAACAAAATACTTTATGAATGAAATTAACATATCTACACGTTTTCCCCCACCAGTAATACAGTCCACACTAACACAACACATAAACTCCATCCGTTCTTGTTTTACATTATACCACCTATTTCGGTCATACGTATTGACCATCATCAGGCAGAAAAATACAGTTATAGAAAGAAAAATGTTAGGAAGAGACACTCAATTGACAATATATCCGCTGAAAGCACATTAGACATTATTCCCAAAAGAGGAATAATAAAAGGGAACAGTAAAACATGAAAATCAATGGAATATTTCCATAAAAATTTCATTAAAATCCGAAATGACACAAATGAAGTTAGTAATGTTTCTGTATATTTTACTTCTACTGTAAGGATATGAGCACGCAACTGGCACTAATGAAGCAACCTCAATTATCCGTGAGTTACCGTAAAAAATATTAAAACCCAAGTTAATTGGAACTGTAAATTCATCTATAATAAAAGAATTTTGCATCGCTCACTACACACTATTCTGTACGGTCCTTAATGTCCTCGAAACATCCCCTAAAGTTTGAATAAAGGTTGACCAACTAGATGACACTTGCTTTATTATATATTTCTCAACATGTTTCAGACGTTAATACGACCATCTTCAGGAGCTACCTCTATCATTGCAGCCTACACAACACAACAAGTACTCGCTAGCTCCTGAAGATGGACGTATTAACATCTGAAACATGTTGAGCAATAAATAATAAAGCAAGTGTCATCTAGTTGGTTAACCTTTATTCAAATATCAAGATGATGCACGGTCCAATACGCATAAGATCCCCTAAAGTTATTTTGTATGAGTGCTTTGCATAAGTAACTTTGTCGTTTTCTCCACAAACATCACGTAACGAACTGAAGGTTTCCGTAAGTAGTTTTGTTCCACTTCACAAATAGTGACTTTTCACTACGTCAGCATAACGGAGAGTGGCTTGGCAAATGACGGGGGAAATGTTCAGTGATAACTAGTACGAGTATAGTATAGTATAGTATAGTATAGTATAGTATAGTACAGTGTGTAGTATAGTATAATGTATAGTATAGTATAGTATAGCGTAGTGTATAGTATAGTGTAGTGTAGTGTATAGTATAGCGTATAGTATAGTATAGTGTATAGTATAGTATAGTGTAGTGTATAGTATAGTATAGTGTATAGTATAGTATAGTATAGTGTGTAGTATAGTACAGTGTACAGTATAGTATGGTATAGTATAGTATAGTATAGTATAGTATAGTATAGTGTATAGTATAGTGTATTATAGTATAGGATAGGTAGGATGGGATAGGATAGGATAGGATAGGATAGGATAGGATAGGATAGGATAGGATAGTGTAGTGTAGTATATATCCACTATCGCGATCGACGACGGAGGTCACATGATGCGTGCAGTGACTCCTTATTTATTTGTCACACTTCGTATTATCAATTGTTCAAATGTATAGTTCCAAAACTAGACCACAGATGATTCATGAAAATATTCAAAGATTTATTTAGCTGTAGCCATTCATTCCTGGCATGTCGCTGATGAATAAAAAAAGGGATTTGGGCCCTTAATATGAGGATGTGACCTAGAAAGAAGTGGCTCAGAATACAGACCAGTTGCGTGTTTTCCCGAATCTTTGCCATCCATAATACTACAGAATTTCTTAACCAGTTGAGTAACTGAGCCTCTCTTTTTTTAAAAGAACATCCTGTAGCAAGGGTTTCTTGTGATTTGTAAAAGTTTGTGCAACCTGGCTAGACAGGAAATTCAGTTGATTGTCTTGTAGGTGTGTAGTTTGCTAGGAACAAATGTGTGCCGCCTTGTGCATAAGGCGTCATTCTGCCAAGAAATTTCTTGCATTTGCTGAATCTCGGCCGTGTTAAGAAGACACTACCACTAGACCCTTCACTGATGAATATTAACCTTTTCAAAATCCAGTGGTTTCTAAATATACCATCAAATTTTATATAAGAACCCTCATTCTGTCCACACTATTTTTTTTCGTGCGATTTCCACAACAAGTGGAGATAACTTTCCAGCACAAAATTAAGTGACTGGTTTTTGTAATTGAGGCGGAATGTGTTTACTTTGCGGTACGAACTGAATCTTTAAATACAACTGGGGCTGAATATTTCTTTAAGGTCTTAAATCCCGTAACTTCGTTGCGATTTTTTTAGATATAGTGTTCGTTCTAACATTTTTTCTCGTCTAACTCTAGGTTTCAAAAAAACCTTTTCTCCTCTCAGGAAATTGAACTTCAAAAATGTATCAGTATGTATCTTCGTGTCATGTATGTTGAGTGTCATCCTTCATTTAATGACACTAAAACTTCGGTCACTCTGTGCAAAGTGAAAGTTATGCAGCTAGCAATTCCATTTCTATTTTCGGTTTCCTTCTGTTACACCCTCATTCGTAGGCTCGCATTTTCTTCCGGTTCAGTAGTATTAACAGAAAACCATTCTGTTAATACTCGGCTATGTTGTCCCTGTTGAGAAATCAAATTCTATAACGAAAAAAATATATGTAAAATTTATTTTATAAGTACATAACATAGATAGGAACTGATTTCGATAAGATCTGTCCGTACAGGCAGCGGGAAACGACATTCACTAAGTACAATTTATCCCCGAGAATTTTTGCTCATTTACGAAGACAGGAAAAGTCAGAAATTGTCGTGGCTGCGGTCCTTTGGGATAAGACGCCTTGTAGTCCGGTACATACAAATCACTGTTTTGGACGAACTTACTACCTCCATCTTCTTATACGCCGAAAATAAAGCCACCACATTTTTTCCGAAATCTTTTTACATTACATGGAATCACAAATGCCTTAAAAAGCTCAAATCTTGTATCTCAGTCACAAGATCGTGTCTTTAGTACGCTGGCCAAAATGTTCCATGTTTAGAACAGCACAAGCATGAAATAAATAATGACACCTCACTCTGGGGATCGCAAAACTTTCAGTAACATGACTACAAAGTATTGAACCTTGCAGAGCAACATTATCTCTCTGTGGGAGGGAATGGGGAAAAATCACAAGTGTTGGTTGTCAGCCATAAATCTGAAGTTTTGTTTGAGAGTCGATGATATTTCTGTATTAGGTTATCGCAAATGATTTATTGATTGATTAATTCTTGAGATTTCCTAACGTCTTTCAAGAACACAAGCTATATGGAATTAAATGAAAAGAGAAGTCCAGGATAAATATTACATAGTTAAGCGAAAGAATTCATAAAACTTCACTTCCTAAATAGCATCTAAATAGCGGCTTTTCTTTTAGAAAGAGCAGCCAGTTACTTCCGAAGTGGGAAAATAATTACTCTGTAGTCTATGATTTTGCACATAGATCGGCATAGATATCATAGATATAGGCATGAAGTTTGCATAGAAATAACTAATGTAATTAAGGCTGAGATCCGATAATTTATAGGCATTACATTATTTAAAAGCAAGGAAACATAAAATGCTTGCTATTCAGGAGGAGAGCAGTTCAGCAGTTAGGATGAGATGAATTCTTATTTTTTTCTGTATGCAGCATGGTGGGAGGGAATGTATATATAGGTCTGCACAAAATTATAGGTTACAGCGGTTTTTGGTTCACTATCGACGAGACAATCGGCTCTATCGACAGCCATTATTGCATAGTTTAAGACCTCCCCGAGGCCATGTATTAGTCTAATTGATCTATTAACATAGTCACGACGCAGAAAATAACAGATGGCTTCATGTTGACAAAGCCAAAGACCACCATAGGCTAAATTACGCCTATTGATCAAACAAACTAGCAATGCTATTAAATTTATGGAAGGGAAAGGGAACCTGTAATGAAATCAGGACAGATGGTCATTTGCATGGAAAGTTAGCGGCTTTATCACAGAATTGGGGGTGTTAGTGAGTGTTCAACAGGTGTGGCTGTTTTTGTTGCGATATCGAATGTAGCAGACATATTTATCCCCTGTCCTGAAAGAAGACCCAGTAGAAGAAAGGAGTAATTCATGTGTGGCGAGGTTTTGCCTGTTTTTGATCTGGACACAAATCACCCTTTTCACAAAAGTGATTTGTCATGAATAAAGGACCCTACGTAGGTCCGGTGCAACTCACGCTTACCAGATGAGATCATGCGCTTTTGCTTTTTTTTTAATTCATGTTTTTATGGCACATGCAGGTTTCTTTGTTTTGAACACCTCTGTCAGGTGGACCTTGGACATTGTGCGCCTTGAATGAATCATGCCTAACGTTCGTTGAATTCTGAATTTCACAGTTCGCTATGAAAGCCAAACAACATTTCTCTGTTCCTGTAGCCACAGCCACAGTTTTGAATAGGCTTCATTATGTGACGACATATTCTTCTGTAATTAACATGTGTCTCTGCTAGTTCTGAGTCTCTCACAGCAGCGGCTTAGAAGGTTACCTTATTCTCTTATGCCCTACTTTGCATTCTGGTAAATATTTAACGACGTTTCAAAGGAGCGTGTTGCTTCTATCTTCTACCAAGAAACGTCAGTAAATTTATAACAGACTGCATGGAGTCACATCTGAAAAGACGGTAGACATCGGAAAGACATGTTCCAATAATTTAGAGCTTATGAGATAGACATTGTAACCATCTGGGAATCTATTGTACGGTTGGGCCCATAAAAGGTTATAACAAGTGCAAGGGTTCTGAAGCGTCGAATGAGATGAAACGATCATGAAAGCTGAGGCATTTGGCAGGCGGTTGTCTCAAAGGCCTACCCAAAACCACTAATTCAAATATTCTAGTCGTGTGACTGAGGAAACGTAATCGCTCTATGACATCACCTGAATACAAATCGTGAGGGTCCCTACAACAACATACTTATGGCGGTGGAGAATCTTCAGTTTACTAAATACACCACTTATGAAATTATAGAATTGCACTAGGCGTGCCATACGTCGGAGTTGGGGCAGCGTTCTCCGTGGTGACAGCGGATGGACTGGACGTCCGAGGAATTGTGATTCGTTTTACAACAGAGGCCACAGAGTTTTCTGGAAAGCTAAGACCGGTCTTTGGGCCCAACTAGCCTCCTGCTCAGTGGGCATAGGAGTCCTTTCCTCAAGGTAAAGCGTTCTGGGCGTGAAGAAGGCCACTCACGCGTGCCTGTTGCTAAGGTTAAGGATGAGCGAAACTGTAATTCCAACTCCACTACAAGTGATGGCGCGCGAAAGGAAAACTGTACGTGTTTCTGCATTACTTTACGAAATATGAGCTTCATAGCAGTTTGAAAACAGCGTGCTGCATTTGTAAGTACACTATGTACGTCCACACTATAATAGCCTTGCGTGAGTGAGTGAGTGAGTGATACTCACGCTGCTTGCCGTGACAATCAATTCTACCCGGACTTGTTGTTTGTGAAGTGCGCGATGTTGGGGAAAAAACAGTTTTCAGGCGCCTTCCACAAAATTGCTAAAAGCGACTATTAGTATCGTCATACCTGTCTGCCCGTCTGTCCGCATGGAACAACTCGGCTCCCACTGGAAGGATTTTCATGAAATTTGATATTTGAAACTTTTTGGAAAAATCTGTTGAGAAAATTCAAGTTTCATTAAAATCGGACAAGAATAACGGATACTTTATGAACACCAATGTACATTTTTGATCACATCTCGCTCGGTTCGTCTTAGAGTAAAAAATGTTTCAGACAAAAGATGTAGAAAAAATCATAACACACATTTTTTGTTCAATAATTTTTTTCGAAAATTGTGCCCTTAATGAGATTATATGGAGAAATATTGTATAGTTCGCCACAGATGACAATATGGCGCAAGCGTATTACATGCTGTATACCTAGGGCTACAAATAAACACCCAGGTTATGTAATATTTACTGCTTTTCCGCTGCAGCAAATTTTGCACAAACGCGCCTCTGTGTTACGTTATACGTACACACTGCCTGCCTTTTTATTGAGAAAGGCTGTGATCATCTTGAGGTATTAGTTGAGGCTGAGGTTATAGTTGAACAACGAGCATTTGAAACAAATTAGTACAGTCAGATGGCAGCACTATGATAGATGAAATTAACGCGTGTTTCGGTGGACGGATAAAGAAAGGAGCGATACAATAATTGTAGAGTTGTTTATCAGTAAAGTGGCAGCCTGTAACACTGGCGTGTATCGGTCAGAGCGTGGTTAACTGTCATGTAAGTGCTGATGTCGAGGAAACCTCTGAGCGTCGGGCATGTAATAGGACTGTATGTTCTCTGTGAGGTACGAGAAAGCAAGTTGCGAATCGTCCCATCTCTTATTCAGGTATTTTTCTTGGGTTCTACTGGTAGAAAGCGGCTGGGATTCTACAGCTGACTACTTGAGCCAAGGTTTTAAGTGCTTGAAGCTCTTCTCCACTCCCATATTCGATCATGTCGTAGTACCTGCTTAAGCGCAAGGAACTCTGTAATAATTAGTTGTAACAAAACAAGATTTAGAGCAGAAAAGTGTAGTTTTGAATGTCAGTGGAAAAACACGCCATAGAAAAGGCTCTGCCACAGAGTCCAGTGTGATATTAAAGCAGATCTTGCAGAAACACAGCTAGATGGTTGTACACACGCTTATGTCGCTGCAGATAGTGCCCAATTTATGTTTTTTTGAACATTGTAATGAACACACGGCTTCGAAAAACGAAAGATTTGAATGTGTTGACTAAGTAAATTTCAATCTTTCAAGAAAGACTCTCCGCAAGTAAGATACAGTGAAACCTGCCCATAAGGGAACAGCAAAGTCCCGGTTTCCCCTCCCCCCTTCCCCCTTTTAATGCAGCTACTTGAATTTTGAATTCTCGGGACTCTATATATTCAGGACTGTGAAGTTTTTCGCTAAAGACAGGTTTCCATTATGCCCAGTTTCTGTTGAAGAATGGTTTTGCTGTAGTTTTTCTGCCCATGATCCGGAGCGTAGGCAGTGTGTGTTAATGGCAATCCGAAAAAAATCATAGAATGCTGCACTATTCCTCAATAGAAGCAACGTGAACAGTAACTGTAAAATTATTGGGCCTTTGGTACTGGAACGCTGATAAAATTACATGAATCAGTTTCCTTCATAATGTTAAACAATTAGATGACAAATTGTAGATTGTGAAGTGAGAGAGAAAACCAAAAAGATGCAACAGTTAGATGTTTATTATCAATACTTTCTCAATATGTTTTGGGCATCATTATACCCATCTTCAGGAGAACAAGACGTGTGTTACTGTACGTGGTGTGCTGCGCTGGTTCTGCTGAATGTGGTTGGTAGCGGTTGTGGGGCGATGCGTTTTAGGGTGCGAGCACTGTGTTCGCACCCTAAAACGCAGCACCCCACAACCGCAGCCCACCACGTGCAGTAACACACGTCTTGTTCTCCTGAAGATGGGCATAATGATGCCCAAAACATATTGAGAAAGTATTGATAATAAACATCTAACTGTTGCATCTTTTTGGTTTTCTCTCTCACTTCACAATTTGCTCACGATGCACGGTCACAGAAACCTAAAGCTGACAAATTGTAGGTTTTCGTCTGGCAATTCCTTACAGATATTTAAGATGTTCTGCACATCGAGGCACGCGGTAATATTAATAGAATGAAATGACATTTCTGCAGTACTCTACATGCAAGATGAATAAAGGCAAACCTATCTTTAACCGCATGAAATGATTTTACACGCAGCGAGTATAAAATCCAAATTTCACATGATTTCACGCCATGTTGTTTGATAGATAGTCACCAGCGTTTCAGAGAAACTTGCTGCCTCCATCTGCAGCAACACGGGACAAAGTACGATGCGGCATATTCACCAGTGAAGTATGCACCTAACCAGGGTCAGCCTGAGACACTTGGGCGCCCCGGGCAGGTTAATTATTTGACTCCCCGGGAAACCTAATAGTTTGAGTCTTCTTAAAACCGGATATTCTTTACACTCTTTCGAAATAGGACAGGGCTGGCTAGTCTTTTGACGGCGCGTGCCCAAATTGCGGATAATTATCGGAAACAATTCTGGAAACCTGAGTTTACGTGCACTTATTTCCGATTATTCCAGTGATGACTTACAGCCTCTTGTAGGTTGCCGTCCCGGGCAGCCAACAGGATGGCTCTCTCCTTAGTCCTCCCCTGCATCTACCTCTGTCACGCTCAACAAAGCAGTAATTTTCAGGTTTTAAATCTCACTATAATAACCAGGAACAAATTTTGAAATCATTTTCTACATTCAAGAATTTTAGTTATGGGTTTCGTATGACTCACTATTAGCCTATGCACCATTATATTCTTGTTATGGATAATGAAGACACAGTGCTTTCTATGAGGTATCAAGCGAATCAGGAGAGTACTTCCAGGTTGCAAGAAGTTAAGCGCAAATATACTTATTTTCATTGTGCAAAAAATAAATTACTTGTACAGAAATAATTTTGGCCATGCTTTTAATTTAAGTACTGTGCCCTAAACAGGTAGCAAGGGGGTGTAGGTGCAGCTCCACACGCGTTATTTAATTTTAGGAGGCAAGTAATTGGCTTCACATTATGGATGATTTACACACAGATAGGGACTGGTTGGAATCCAGAACTGATGATCCAATACACAGCCTGGCAATAAAACGGAAGTGTTTGTTATGATACTTTTTGTTTTCCCACTACTCGTTTATACTTGACAAGTCGAAAAGTAGTTTGTGTGTACAGTCAGTAAATATTATTCTGTGCGTCCAGTGGTCAGCTACACGTATCGTTGGAACGCGCCCACAAGGACCAGGCAAACATTTGACAAGTGTACCCGAGTACGTATATTTGACAAATAAACCAGTCGTGGAAACAGTACGGCAACAAATCTGTCATTGTTCAATGCACAATTATTGACGCGTTTGTAATATATGACTTTTGTGGGAATGTGGCGTAAATGTTGAATCGACTGAGACATAGTTGCGGTTAACGTGTCTGCTTAACGTCAGGGGAAACAGCAGGGCCGTACAGGTACGTATGTGGGAGTGGTTTATTTGCAGATGGAAGCGAAGTCATGAAGTTCTCTTCGTGTTCTGAATTTATGGTTTGTTGCCGGAAGAGAAGAAGAATAGTTCAAACTTCCTCCAGCCAGCATCTTGCAGCTTGTACCCGCATTCTCGTCACTAAAGAACTGCTGATGGTTGTCTAGCCACACTGGCAACGTGTGTACCATTGACCTTGAAAACAACTGTTCATCTCGTTCCAGTTAAGTTACCAATTTCTTCTGCGGACCCATTACCTGTCCGAAAAAGTCTGATGCCATCATTTTCTACAGCAGCATGCATTATGAAAGTCTGTTATTTGAGACAGTAGATAGCCATCATTAAAGATATGGACTACCGCTTCATAAACAAATGTTGTCGAGGCTTGAGGGGGAGGGGGGGTGTGGCAAATCATCCTTCGCATAATCTCCTTTCTTGGCTGACTGCCTTGAAGGCTACAGAAGACTCATGAAGGGGATGATATTTGTCACAATTTGTTCCACGATTCCAATCGAATACAAAGCCAATTTGTAACCAATTTTCTTGTCCTGTCATTTATAACAGGCGTGCTTGTTTGGCCGGTATACACAGACAAGAACTGGCCTTGTTAAGCAGTGATATAAGGCACGCAAGCCTCGGAGATGTTTAAACTTTTCCATCGGTGATGTTTACTGCTGACTGGGATGGGAATCGGTTTAGCATTGCTACCCATTAATTTTATGTATGACATTCTCCATGTAAATATATGTAGACGTCGTCCAGTGCTGCCACTGTTTTACTTGATCACATCCAGTTAGGCCTTAATTTTGGACAACAAAAACGTAGATCAATTTGTCGAGAAACCCCCCCCCTCCCCCCAAAAAATTGGGCATAACGTGCAGCTGTGAGCAGTTTATTGGTGTACGTTTTCAAGACTCCGGTTAATTCAGAACGGCCTTCCTAGGTGAGCTGATCTCAAGCCTCGCTTTTATTTAATCAAATCGTACGACATTAAATTTTTGAAGACTGAAGTTCATGTAAATTGTATGCAAACATTTAATTTACACCCCACGGAGCATACAGTCCCTGTCTTGTTTACAGACCAACAGTTTAATGTTGTTTAGACAGATAGTCTGTGTTTATTATAAGAACCCTGAGAAATAAACAAATACACTGTATGGAGAAAGTGGAGAGTTTTTAAATATCACCACTCCTAAGAATTTATTCATTTGTTCAGCATAAGGCTCGTTCCCTAATCTCGTTATGTCAAGACTGAATTTTCATTAAATCACGACCATAGAATATCCCGTAGCGACAAGATTTTTCGGAAAGGTGGAAGCAGTATAATTCTCCGACATTTTTGTATCATCTATCGGAACACGTATCGTTGCAGCTCTTAAGTCTTAACTTCCGTAAAACTCTCAAATCTTAGAGGTTCTGATTCTCGTGACCCTCTGTAGGTAAATTCCTTGAACAGAGGTGACACACCTGTAACACCCGTGCCCAGAGTGACACGAGAAGCGAATTTACTTAGCACGAAACTGTGTTGGATGCGCGGCCTTATTCCTGACCTGCGCAAGCTGCACTGACACAATTAGGTTTATTTTTACTTTTCATTCCAAAGCAAATGTTCGGTAAAAATTCTGCCCTACAGTTTCCATAGTAATGACAGAGCGCCTCATTTCTTTCAATTGTTTAACCTGTGTTAAATTCCTGTTAAATATCCCAGCAGTATCGTATTCAAACATGATCGCCAATGTAAATCAAAATGTGAAGCTCATTTCGAGCACTACTATTGATACCGCTGTTATGTTATTCTTTGCGTCAACGTATACGACGAAAACAATATTATTTTCGTGGCGAATGAGAGAAATGTGTAAAATTAAATTGAACCCTACTGTAGCACTGTAACGCTGTCTTGGTTCATATTTTTTTTAACGCCATAGTTATTTAGGTCAATATATATATATATATATAAAGAGCAACAACAATTTAAAATGAATTAGGAGAAACGAAGATAAGTTAGTTATAAATGTACATAGCCAATTAGGAAGAAACAATTGAATGTTGAAATGGAGAAGGGAGAGAAAAAAAAGGCAAGTCTACGAGTTCCTCTCCTGTTTGAGAAGAAGTAATGCAGAATGTATGACAGGTGTAAAATTAAAAGATTGAATAAAAAGTCGGGATTATTCAGTGGAACAAGTTTGCTGACCAAGAAATTGCACGACAACTTTTTAAAGCCAGAAATTCTTCTCAGATAAAGTCATTCTCTCAAAAACCGACTTAGCACACAGTGAAACGCTAATACCACCTGTTGGATTAAAAAAAATGAGATTTTTCCAATAATATTAAGATTCGCAATACCGTCAATAAGTCAGGGGCAAACATTCGAGAATGTGATTTGTCTTACAGTTATGTTTGTCACAAACTGTTGGATATTGTCACGTGACGTGACAATAATAATAATAATAATGTGAAGAGGGAGATGTTAACAGTGTTGTGGAATCAAGCAGTACATACAGACAGAGAAGTTACAGCAAATAGGTCAGATAAAATAATTAAAAACAAAAAAGAGAAAACATGCACACTGATAGATGTGGCAATACCCGCAGACAGAAATGTTGCGCACAAGGGAGCGGAAAAGAAGTTAAAATACAAGAGTTTGTGTATAGAGATACAGCGAATGTGGAACCTGAAATGT
>Ga0123354_10000120_pt1 | contig 58957 bp, 43 predicted proteins | sample TergutLab28metaG_2_FD_97872 | JGI IMG/M metagenome (GOLD analysis project Ga0123354, IMG submission 97872) | Labiotermes labralis P4 segment gut microbial communities from Petit-Saut dam, French Guiana - Lab288 P4 | ecosystem: Host-associated > Arthropoda: Insects > Digestive system > Gut ... | reverse complement strand
TTACAGAACAACAGAACCCACTCATTATTTACGAAGCCATAGCCGGAATATGGCTTTCCGATTGGCAAACGCAACTATTCTATGTAATTTGGATGCAGATAACTTTCTGGGTAAAGGATTTGCCGATTTCATGTTGGATGAATTTTCAAAATATGACAATATCTTTTATGCCAATAGTTATTCTCCTGAAGGCGCTTTCGGCAGGATATGTATTCGTAATAAGAATTTTATGGAAGTGAGAGGATATAACGAATCATTGCAGGGATGGGGATTTGAAGATAATGACATTCAAAATCGTTTAATAAAGAATGATATAAAACTTATGAGCATGAAAAATCCGGAATTCAATCACTACATTGAACATCCTGATTTAGATCGTGTTTCAGATGAACATGTATTTAAAAATTTGTACAAAATGTTTGTTACCTATATTAATCCTTATACATCGGGTATTCTTTTACTATTCAATGATTATAAAACTGAGCAATATACGTTAGTTAACAATCTTCATTTAAATTTATTAGTTGAATTTTCTAATATTAGCGAACCCTTACTTGATGATAGAGTGAGAGTCGTGATACAGGAAGATGTTATAAAAGGCAGTTGGAAAGAAGAAAAAGATATAATTTTTATTAAAGAAAATGATAATTATTACTTTTTAAATAACAATGCATCTTCATTTGAAATGAATAACAAGACTTATTATTTTGTTCATGTTGATACCGTTATATCCAAAATTATCATTCATCTAACCTCTGCCATTAATTACAATGAAGCGGTTAAACAAATGAAAACTCAATCCAAAATAAATGAGAATGGGTTTGGTAGAGGCATTGTTTATAAAAATTTTGATTTAACAAATAAAATTGTATTGTCATGAATAATCAACTGCAAATTCCGTATTCTAAGAATAATAAAAATTGGTATTTTCTTTCTATTTTTTATGCGAGAGAGAATTGGAATGCCTTAATTAAAGAAATTGATTGTTTTTATCAAGAAAGAAAGAGCCACTTTGACAATTATCTTATCTCTCTCTCCAAAGAACAGGGTGAGCATCTACGAATAACATTTTTAACATCGGTCAACGATAATAACAATTACTTGAAAGAAATTCAAACATATTTTCAGGCATTTCTTGAACAAAATCCTTCGGTCAGTAAAGTTTCTTTTCCCTACGGTAAAGCTATTTGGGCAAATTATCCGAATAATTCATTAACGTGGAACAAGTTCTACATGATTGATTATTCGTATGATTATATCAGTTTCCATAAAATGACTATTGATTTAGCTTCTAAATTGTTGGATGTCAATTATTCTGAAGATAATATTTTTACAGTTGGAACATATTTATTTGTTAAATTATTAAATTTCATTGATAATAAAAAACATATTGAAGTTTTATCTGATTCATTCAAAGAATTATCTATAAAACATCCCTCTTATATAAATGCCGTTAAAGAACAAATGAACAAATTAGATGTTAATCAAGTTAGAAAAACCATTGATTCATATAAGTATTATAGTGGAGATGAAAATCAAACTGAATTAGAGAATTGGCTAACATTAATAAAAAAATCACATAATATCTACGATTACAAATTATTATTATCGTTTATTTGTAAAATAATAGGACTGCCATTAGTACGTCAAATGATAATTTTTGGATTATTAATAGCTTGTAACAATTGTGAAAATGGAATAAGAAATGAATGAATACAGCGATTCAGGGAGAAAAAGTAAAAAAAATAATCGATTGAAAATAAAAAGCTTAGGAAATTAGGAAAAATAAATATTTTCGGCTAATTTTGGATTGCAAGTTGTTTTGTTTGCATCTTTAATTTTGATAGTGCTTTTCCGCCCAAGTAATTATCATTTTTGCCTGAGCTAAACTATCTTGTACCATGTTGTATCGAGAGTTGCCGTCATATCCCATGACTTTATGTAACGATTCATAAGCCCATAAAAGAGGACGTGTCATTTTACTGTCTTTTTTTGCAATAGCTTCCTGATAATCCTTGAAATCGGGGCGCTGCCCTTTTTTTAGATTTGCACGAACATTCAATACAGCGTCTAAAGCGACAAGCACACCGCTCCAGGCTGTATGTCCCGCCATTTTCACATATTTGCTGTCGTTGTAATAATCACCGTCTTTTTCGGCTTTTTCAGACAATATCTGTCTTGCATTCTGCAAATAACGTTCAGCTTCATGAATGGGATGCTGTAATTCCGCCATATTTTCTTTCCCGTTTTCAGATTGTAATACACAAAAGTAAGGAGAATAATCGGAATAAAAAAAATAAAACCGAAGAAAAATCTCTCCGGTTTCGAAACTGCCTCAATCACTTCTTTGATTAGCCGTTGCCGATTTTCACGCAGAAAGTTTCTCGCTTCCATGCTTAATGCCCGCAGGGAGCGGGAATCGCCGACGCCCCATTCTTCAATTTTTATTTATATCTTTGCAAATTGATATGTACGTACATTTAATAAATGATAGGAGACTTCTAATATTTACAAAAATACTCTGAAGAACAAAAAAGAAATTGTAATACTAAATCTAAATATGGATAATATGAAAATAACTTTTATTGCCGCTTTTTTATTGATGATATCTACATGCACTACGGTCGGAGCGCAAACCGCCGGCGAGAGAATATACGTCAATAGTAATAATGAATTTGCTGTTAATGGAAAACGGATATGGATGAACGGCGTCAATACCCCCTGGAACAGCTGGAATGACTTTGGCGGATCCTATAACAGTCAATGGTGGGATAATGAATTTGCCCGGCTGCGTAAAGCAGGGATTAATTCTGCCCGGATATGGATTAACTGCAATAACGACAACCATGCGATTACGATTGATGCTAACGGTAATGTCAGCGGTGCCTCGGAAAAACACTGGGCAGACGTGGCAAGCCTCCTGGATCTGGCAAAAAAGAACAAAATCTATGTCATGGCTGCTATCACTTCTTTTGATCATTTTAAAAGTTCGCAAGCGTCGAGATGGCGCGCCATGTTAACAAGCAAATCCGCTTCGCAGTCTTTCGTCGACAATTATATGATTCCTTTCTTAAACAAGTTTAAGGACAATCCTTATCTTTGGTGCATTGACCTTATGAACGAACCCGATTGGGTTTATGAAAACAGTGAATGCGGCAATATTCCCTGGAATAACATTTCCTATTTTTTTGCGATCAACGCGGCTGCCATTCATGAAAACAGCCAAGTGCTTGTTACCGTTGGATTGGCTTATCCGAAATGGAATGCCGACGGGGGTAGTTATCAGGGCAATAAAGTATCCGATACTTATTTGAAGAGTTTATATGATAACTCAAAAGCCTATCTGGATTTTTGGTCCCCGCATTATTATGATTGGGTAGGCGAATGGTACGGTGTTCCCCATTATTTAAGCCCGTATGGTAAGTTGGGAGGCAATAAAACTTCCGGCTGGACAGGAGGCTGGGGTTTGGATTCCTCGAAACCGGCGCTTCTCGGAGAATGTTCTGCCCGAGGTACAGGCAAAAATCTTTATGGACTCAAAGATAATTCCATCATCACCGATTATGAGCAGGCGTTTCTTAACGGCTGGCAAGGGGTCATGGCATGGACTTCCAATGCAGTGGACGATAACGGAGGTTTGGCGCCCACCGGTAACCCGAGTCGGGATACCGACCTTGGGCTTGCAACAATGAATATGTTTACGAACTACCCGCAATTAATTTTCCCGACCGACATCACGACCGACATCCGCAAACTGCAATCAGCCAATCCGCTACGCGCATGGGTGCGCAACGGTAATCTGCACGCAGCAGGTTTAACCCCGGGCAAAACGCTTAGCGTGTATGATGCTGCGGGAACATTGGTTTTTCAAAGCGTCTTTACATCCGAAGATGCGGATATACCTTTGCGAGCGCAAGAAATGTATATTATTCATCAAGATGATAGAACGATAAAAGTCCTTTTCGGGAAATAGTGCGTATTTCGTATCGCTTCTATAAAAAATTCTGTACTTAATCATGGAAAATAAACATTTTATTTATTCTAATAACGATCATATCATGCAATTATCCCTTAATCAAAACATCAGTCTCGATTGGCGAATCGGGTATCACAATACAGAAGCGGAACAACCTGCAAAATGGTATGCTTCTACTGTTCCGGGCGCCGTCCAATTGGATGTCATGATTGCTGAAAATTACAAACAACCCTGGTGGTATGCCGATAACGCCACTCAATTTACTTGGATGGAAAATGTATGGTTTACCTATAAAACAATTTTCAAAAAGCCGGAACTGAAAAATGGCGAGCGTTTGTTTTTCTTTTCCAAAGGGATTGATTATCAATTTAAAATTTATCTCAACCAAATTTTGCTTTGGCAACAGGAGGGGATGTTTACCTATGTTAATCTCGACTTGACGGATGTTTTGCAGGAAAATAATGAATTGAAAATTGTTCTGTTTCCTGTTCCTGATTTGGGGTTCAATGATAGCGATTTTGTCGGCGCTTATCGTAGAAATGCCGCTAAAAGCGCCAAGCCGGCCGTTAGTTACGGATGGGATTTTCATCCGCGATTAATTACGCGAGGTATTTGGGATGATACTTATTTGGCGATCAGAATGCCGACCCGAATTTCAGATGTTTCTGTGGACTATGACTTAAATGATGATCTGACCCGTGCAAATCTACAGGCAATTTTGGAAGGCGAGCAACTTCAGGGAAGCTCTTTCAAATGGGTAGTAAAAGATCCGCAAGGAAGAATCGTTATGGAAAAACAGGAAGTATTAACCGGCGACCGGCAAACCATTGATGGCGAACTGTCCGATATTCAACTCTGGTGGCTTAACGGTTATGGAACGCCGAATTTATATACCAATGAATTTACTTTGTTGAATTCGAATAATCAGATTTTGGAACAACATACCTGTAAAACCGGTTTTCGGAAAATCAGATTGATGATGAATGATGGTGCCTGGCAGCGCGAAGGAAACTTCCCCAAAAGCAGAGCTGTCGTTCCTATGTCGTTGGAAGTCAATAATCGTCGTGTTTTTGCCAAAGGTAGCAATTGGGTGCCTCCCGATGTTTTTGCAGCTGCGATGACTCCCGATCTTTACAAAGAACAGTTGGTTTTAGCTGAAAAAGCTGATTTTAATATCTTACGTGTTTGGGGCGGAGGTGTTGTCAATAAAGAATCCTTTTTTGATTTTTGCGATGAATTAGGTTTGCTGGTATGGCAAGAATTTCCGCTTTCATGCAACGATTATCCGAATGATGCCCACTATCTGAAAGTTTTGGAGCAGGAAGCGCGTTCGATTATCAACCGAGTGAAGAAACACGCTTGTTTGGCTTTATGGTCGGGCGGTAACGAGCTGTTTAACAGTTGGAGCGGTATGACGGATCAATCATGGGCTTTGCGCCTTTTAAACAGTTTGTGTTTTCAATTAGACCCCAAAACGCCGTTTATTGCTACCTCGCCTTTATTTGGAGAAGGTCATGGACATTATGTTTTTTTTGATTCCGATCTGAATGAAGAAGTTTTCCGGTGGATGCCCACGGCGCAAAATACGGCTTATACTGAATTTGGAGTTCCAAGCGCTGCCAATTTGGAGGTGCTGAAAAGTTTTCTTCCCGAAAACGAATTGTTTCCTCCGAAGAAAAAATCATTGTGGGAATTTCACGGCGCTTTTGGTGTTTGGGGTGAAAATGCTCAATTGCAATTACCAACCCTTGAAAAATATTTCGGAATGCCGGACTCGCTTGATGAGTTGGTTAAATACAGTCAATTGCTGCAATGCGAAGGTGAAAAATGTGTTTTTGAAGAAGCGCGCCGGCAAAAACCGTTTTGCAGCATGGCTTTGAATTGGTGCTTTCAGGAACCCTGGCCTACGGCGGCAAATCTCAGCTTAATCAATTATCCCAATGAAATCAAACCGGCTTACTACCATGTGGCGGATGCCTGCCGTCCGATATTGGCAAGCATCAGAATCCCTAAGTTTGTATGGAAAGAGGGGGAAGACTTCTCTTGCGATCTTTTTATGTTGAACGATACTTACGATGCATTGCCCAATGAAAAAGTTACGGTGGTTATGCAATACGATGGCAGGGAAAAGGAATTACTTTCATGGAATTGCCCCGGCGCCGAGGGGTTTATGAATATACAAGGTCCGTCGGTGTTAGCAAAAATTCCAACAATGAAAACCGATTTGTTCTCTATTCAGCTTCGCGTAGAAGGAAAACCCGAATATAATTCTTCTTATATGTTGATGTTTTCCGGTGAAAATGTTCAAAAGATATTTCCGTCAAATGAGTATTATCAGGGAATAAAGGAAATTTTTGAGAATTGAAAAAAACATGGAAAAGGAAAAATTAGAAAAAATATTAAAAGATATTGCCGATGTAAAAATTGCCATTGTGGGTGATTTTTGCTTGGATGCTTATTGGTTTATCGACGAATCGAAAAGTGAAATATCACTTGAAACCGGTCGAATGACACGTCCGGTTTGCACGCAAAAATATTCGCCGGGCGGCGCGAGTAATGTAGCTAATAATTTGTCGGCTATGGGAGTTCGGAATATATATGCTTTTGGCGTCCTGGGAATTGACCCTTTTGCCACTGAAATGAAAAAGATCATGGAAAAGATTGGCATCCAGACAGAATTTCTATTGACACAGGATGTGGATTGGGCTACTCACGTGTTCGCAAAACCTTACACCGGCGATGACGAAATGGAAAGAATCGACTTTGGAAATTTTAATCATTTAACTGATACCAAAGCTGATGAATTACTGCAAAAACTTTCGGAACTAATTCCTTCCATTGATGTAATCATTATTAACGAACAGGTTTTAGTGGGAATACATACTCCTTACTTCCGCGAAAACTTAATAAAACTCATCTGCAATTTTTCCGAAAAAATATGGATTACCGACAGCCGGCATTACAATGAACAATATGACAGAACGTTGCGTAAAATGAATGATTCGGAAGCTGCCATTCTTTGCGGAATGAAAAAAGATAATACCGAAACCGTTTCTTATGATGAAGTTTGCCGCGCTGCCGAAATACTTTACAAACGCTTCGGTAAACCCTTGTTTATCACGCGCGGCAATAAGGGTTCTTTAGTGATTGATGAGAACGGGATCAAGCATATTCCGGGTTTGATGATTGTATCGAGAGTGGATACCGTTGGCGCCGGCGATAGTTATTTAGCCGGTGTCTCAGCTGCTTTAGCGGCTGGTTGCGATATGGAAACTGCCGCCGCTTTGGGCTCTTATGTTGCCGGAGTTACCGTCCGCAAACTGTTTCAAACAGGTACGGCTACGCCCCGCGAAATTTTGGATACAGGCGTTAATCCTGATTATATTTATGAACCCGATTTAGCCGAAAATATGCGGCATGCTGTCTATTTGCCGAACAGTGAAATTGAAATCATCAATGCTTGGAAAGAAAAGCCGGATATTAAATATGCTATATTCGACCACGACGGAACCCTCTCTACCCTGCGCGAAGGATGGGAAAACATCATGGCTCCGATGATGATAAAAGCCATTTTGGACGATAAATACAGCGAGGTCGCGATGGATGTCTATCAAAAAGTGGAAGAAAGGGTCAATGATTTTATTGATAAAACGACCGGTATTCAAACGCTTGTCCAGATGAAGGGATTATTGGATATCATTCGAGAGTTTGGATTCGTGCCGGAAGAAAAAATGTTGGATGAGTTTGGCTATAAAAAGATTTACAATGACGAATTGTTGGCAATGGTCAGACTCAGAGAACGTAAATTTATAAAGGACGAGCTGTCTCTTGAGGATTTAACCATCAAAAAGGCCCTGCCTTTCATAAAAATATTGCTTGATGCCGGCATTCAACTGTATTTAGCAAGCGGAACCGATGAAGAAGATCTAAAAGCGGAAGCTCATATATTGGGTTATGATGAATTTTTCGAAGGGCGAATATTTGGTTCGGTGGGAGATGTGACCAAAGATGCAAAAAGTATTGTACTGAACCGTATTTTAGATAAAATCGGAAGCAATGCCTCTTCCCGGGTCATCACATTCGGCGATGGTCCGGTTGAGATAAGGGAAACCCGTAAACGGGGTGGCTTGACGGTTGGTTTGGCTACCAACGAATTGCGGCGTTACGGCTTGAATACCAAAAAACGTACCCGATTGATTAAAGCCGGCGCCGATGTGATTATTCCCGACTTTTCGCAATATTCAAAACTGCTTGAATTGTTAAACATTAATTCATAATTCATGAAATATCCGGTTTTAAACAGGGAAGAGCTTGTTTTTCGTTCTCTCAACGAAAGAGAGAATAAAGTCATTTTCGATCGGGATAAAATTTTGTCGGTGCAGCAGCCGCTAAACTTATCCGAAGCGAGTTATCAACTGATTGAAAAGACTTTTGAACGTATTCGATTGGCAAGAGAAAAGAAATCTTCCGTCATGCTGACTTTTGGTGCGCATACCATTAAAAATTGCATGGCGCCTACCTTGATTGAGTTGATGAAAGGAGGATGGCTCACGCATTTGGCAACCAACGGTGCCGGAATCATCCACGACTGGGAAATTGCTTTTCAGGGGAAAACAAGCGAAGATGTCCGGGCGAATGTCAATCGCGGACAATTCGGTATTTGGGAAGAAACAGGTTTTTACATCAATTTGGCATTCATCGTTGGCGCTTACGAGAATTTGGGATATGGCGAATCGCTTGGTAAAATGATTGCGCTCGAAGGACTTCAAATTCCCCAAATCACTGCATTATATGATTTGGCACGTGAATGTATGGAAACTGATTCCGGTAAAGCGGCGGCTGCTTTAGATTTGGCAGATGTTATCAAACATTTCAATTTGAAGCCCGGCCGGATGAACATCCCTCATCCTTGGAAACAATATTCCGTTCAGGCGCAGGCGTATGAACTTGGTATTCCTTTCACCGGACATCCCATGTTCGGACACGATATCATCTACACGCATCCGATGAATCACGGAGCAGCTATCGGTCGGGTGGCTTTGAATGATTTCTTACGTTACGCTGCAAGTGTTGAAAATCTGGAGGATGGCGTATATCTGTCGGTTGGATCGGCTGTGATGTCGCCGATGATTTTCGAGAAATCCTTGTCCATGTCGCAAAACCTGAAAATAAAAGAAGGAAAACATCCCGATAACCATTATATTTTGATTGTCGACCTTGCCGAATCGGATTGGGATTGGCAGAACATGGGCGAACCTCCGATAGACAATCCGGCTTATTATTTGAGATATTGCAAAACTTTCCACCGAATGGGTGGCGAAATGCATTATTTGACGATGGATAACCGCGATTTTTTACTTGGTTTGTATCAAATAATAGAACGCTTTGAAAAATTATTATCCATCAATTAAATAAACAGTTATGAATTCCGATAAAAATTCTTTGCCGGTTGTCCTGCCCGTGATGTTCGGCTTTTTCGTTATGGGTTTCGTCGATCTTATCGGCACTGCCATCAATTATGTGAAAGTTGATTTCAGCTTAAACGATACAACGGCAAATCTGTTGTCGCTTTCGTGCTTTCTCTGGTTCCTTATTTTTGCTATCCCTACAGGTTTTTTGATGAACAGTCGCGGACGGAAAAATACGGTCATTATCAGTTTCCTTTTTACACTTGCAGGATTAATTCTCCCGTTTTTTGCATACAATTTTGGAATGATTATTGCCGCTTTTGTTTTTATCGGCATTGGCAACACCATCCTGCAAGTAGCTTTAAATCCATTGGTGTCTTCCGTTGTTTCCAAAGAAAAACAAACCGGCACACTAACCTTGGGTCAATTTGTGAAAGCCATTTCGTCTTGGTCGGGACCCAATGTTGCCGCTTGGTTTGCCGGTTCGACATTAGGATGGAAATATGTTTTTCCGGTTTTCGGACTTATCACCTTATTGGCTTGTATATGGCTTTGGTTCACACGAATCCGGGAAGGTGAAAAAAGTAATTCATCCTCTTTCACCGCTACGTTTTCTCTTTTGAAAGACAAAACAATACTGATGTTTTTCATCGGTATTTTGGTATTGGTTGGCGTGGATGTGGGACTGAGCGCTACGCTGCCGAAGTATCTGATGGAAAAATGTCCGGAGATTACCGCAATATCTCAAGCCGACCAATTGAAAAGTTATTATTATTTCATTGTCCGCGCATTGGGAGCTTTTCTGGGCGGAATTATTCTGATGAAAGTTTCCGAACGAATATTTTATATGGTCAGCGCTCTGCTTGCCTTGATTGGGTTTATTGCACTTCTTTTCGCTTCTTCGCAGACAGGTATTCTGGCAGCCACGGTGATCATTGCCTTGGGCTATTCCAATCTGTTTGCCATCATATTCTCTTTGGCATTGAAACATTTACCTCAAAAAGCGAACGAAATTTCCTCATTACTGATTGTCGGCGTTTCGGGCGGCGCGCTCGCTACGCTCTTAGGCTTGGTTTCCGATATTTTCGGAACTCAATTGTCGGCAATGGCGATTATTCTTGTCCTCTGGTTATATATGATTTGGCTAATTAAACCGATTCGGAAATTATTCACAAAAACAATATGAATATATCATCAATTAAGACATTTTAATTGTTCGGAATTTGTCATATTCTTATCTTGTCTCTTTTATTGTGTAATGAAACGGGTTATGTTTTATAAACACTGATGAAACGCCTAAGAAGGATAAAGATACATATTTTTATTCTTTAATTTATACACTAATGTTTCGCACTTCATTCTACCGGACTAACAAATAAGATACAACAAGGAGCCTCTTTTAGGCTCACCGACAAAAGCCTGTATTAATGGATCAACGTAAAAACATGAAGGATTAAAGAATCCGGAACGGATTCGATATGGGTAGTCCGACGTGAAACGTCGGGTTAATGGAATAAGCAAACTCCCCACAAGCGGCGAAGCTCCGATATATTTTTGTTTCATGCCGTATTTAACAAAAAAACATTTTTCATCAAATATGTTATTATCTGTCGGGCATTGTACGAACTTTTTATGCAAACAAATCAGAATACAACCAAAAATCTTTTGACGTTACAATTTTCGTGTTTTTGTAGGCAGGAAATGTAAAATCGTTTGTGTTTCCCGTAATAATGAAATCTGCATTGCAAACATCGGCAAGTTCCAATATCTTGTTATCATCTTTGTCGGTTAGTAAATCCAACGAAATTTGAGGAACATACATCGTTGCTTTTGTTTCAATCTCGGCAAGTATGGACTCTGCTCTTGCTGTAAAATCGGGGTATGTAGCAAACTTTGGTCGTCGCAAAACATCGTAATATTCTTTCATCAATTCCTCCTGATACGCACAAATTTATTTTCCCCTCAATAAAAAAATCGTTGATAATTTTATGCGGAAAACTTTTTTGTATCAGTGCCGAAACGATTACGTTGGTATCAATGATTATTTTCTGCATTGGCGAACGGCTTTCACTTCGTTTGTAATTTCGTCCATAGTCATTGCTGACAAGCCGTATTTTTCAGCCAAAGCAACGGCTTTGTCCAAATTTTGTCGCATCAATTCTTTGCCGATAATATCAATGAAATCGGAAAATTTCAGATGTTCGCCCGGAATGCCGAATCTTCCGTATTCGATGTCCGAAATGGTGATGTTTAGCGTTCTCATAGTTTTGTTTTTTAAAAATTGTTCTGCAAAGATACGAAAAATTAAAACATCCCTTAACTTGATTCCAATTTCGAGTAACATTGTTTTTTGTGCGATTCGAAGAACGAACATTAAAATCATAAGACCCAAACCAACGGTTGCTTTTGGAAAAATACCAACCTGCAGAAAGATGTTCTCCGAATAAAACATTTGGCGTATGCATATCAAAATGATCGGACATAAAGTCTGAAAACTCGCTATTACCAACGAGTACAGGAAAATCAATGCCAAAAGCGAGACGAGAATTCGACTTTTGTTGTGATACAGTTGGTGTGTTTTCGGTTTGAGCCGTTACATTGAAACATACCGCCAACACAAGAATTAATGATAGAATGATTTTTGTTTTACCTTTGTTTTGCAGCATATTTTTATAGTTTTGTTAGAACCTTGCTAAGTTAATCATTTCCAATGATATTAGCAAAAAATATGCTACTTTTTTATCTATTGTCCCTCTTTTTTTCAGAGAGTTATGAAGTGCGAAACATTAGTAATAATTTACCCCTCCTTCGATATAGCCGCCGTCTATCAGGATACGTTTCAATGCACTGTTTTCGTAAATTATATTGCCGATATAATCTGTTGTCTTACTCATTGTTAACAAACTTGTAGTAATCGCCGAGCCTATCACCGGCGCTGTCGAAAAATTCGGATTCCGGTTTTGAACCATTTTCAGTTTTTGTCCCGACGCTGAATAAGTATATTCATTCCTTGCTTCCGCAACAGGACTTTTAATATCCATTAATCGAGGCAAGTTCAGTGAATTATATTGAATATCCGATATGCCTTTGTTCAAATCTTTTGTCATTGCTCCGTTGGTGTTGCAGGTATATTCTGTTGCCGAAAGATTGCCGTTATACCGTTTGGCGCTTCCGCTCTGCCGGAATTGCATCGGTGATTCATCATAATGACCTTCACTATGACGAGTTAAACAATTCGTATATTTCCATTTTATATTCATTTTCAATATTTTACTGTTCTTTATTTTGCTGTCCCGATAAACTTTTCCCTGATTATCGGGATTTGTTCATTTTTTGTAAATAACTGTATTTCAACTGCTGTACAAATATTCGCACCGGTTATTTTGAGTTTGCGGCGGTATTTGCAGCGCTTTTGACAGAATCATAAATTTAGTCAGGTGGTGTAAATTCGACAACTCCATTTAATGTTGCTGTACAAAACGGGGGGGCTGAATTTGAATTTGTTTTAACAACATAAGTTGTGTCTCTTAATATAATTTTGTACCAAGCACGAATATATTCCGGTGAATCTTGATTAGCATACTTAAAGTTTGTACTATAAGTTTCTTCCTGAATAAAGTCTTCAATACCGGAATAAATATAAACTGTTCTCCCTTTTATTGTAGGTTTAATTACTTGTATAGGAGGTAAACTGATTGCATCATATTGGACTCCTACTCCTGTAGCTCGGTATGCTCGTAAAATATCATCATGTCCCATTACCATAAAAACTTTATTAGGTGTTCTTTCTCCAAAATATTGTATGTCATAGCTATTGGTTATTATTGCAGTACGCATACGGAGAATTTGAATAATACTTTTCCGCCATCGGATCCATGGTGGTGAACCTCGCAATCGCCGGATCGTAAAACCCAGCCGAATAATCGTATTGATTCAGTCCGTTCATCATATCCAATTCCTTGCCGTTATATTTGTACGGCTGTTTGCCCTGTTCGGCGGAAGCTCCTGCTTCCGTCGTGTTATAGCCAAAGCTCCTGCTTTGACTCGACTGTCAATAAACATATTTTCCCGGTTTTATACACACTTCTCACGACAAATGTAATATAAAATTTTAGAATATTTTGCCGGTATTGCATCTTTTGCAAGGCTTGAGACTTGCTTCTGATTCGACGAAGGCAAAGAGCTTTCGCCGAGCGGTTTCACATAATTTTATTACACCCTGCGCAAGCAGGAACATCCCTTTACTTATAACGTGAAGCGTTTGTTATTTGTAACGAAGTACACAAAAAACGCCGGAGACGAATCGCCATGATTTTAACCGTCCCGCGGCTGATATCATTTTTCAATTCTTATAGTGGTAGTAAGCTGTTGATGGTTGCCATTTCCGTATCCGAAGGTTCATCCTTCCCGGCAATATCGCTTAACTTTGATGCAACTATCTTGTTTGTCACCTCAGAATAGTTTGCGCCCCTGATTTCGGCAATCGGATACATGCCTCTATAACCCTTACCCCTTCCAATTGCGAACTGTTAGTTGAGAGTTTATTTATATCTTTCTGAAGACCGGCTACTTTTTTGTCCGACAATCCCCCTGCATCTATTTGTGCCTTTTTCTTTGCAATGTCCTGTGTATTCTTGGCTTGTCTGCTATTTATATCTGCAATCAATCTATTAACTTGTTTCCAAGCATCATCCTTAAAATCCATTCCGTTTGGGTCTGTGTATCTTACCGGATTATTCCCACAATAAGCATACTGTAAAGCCTGTTTTTGCCTCACAGTCTGTCGTCTTCTAAAGACGGTATCGGGATATGTATTTTTCAGTCTCATAAACCCTCCAAAGATACAAAAACTTTTTTCTTTTCAATTGAGATTCAATTGATTTTTTCAATTGAAAGAAAAAAATAAACATTTTTTCCCCGACAAAGAAAACCTTAAAAAGAAAGCTATCAGCCGACTTACCTTTACTTGCTTTTTCAGGTTTTCGTCGTTTACCGGCTGTAGCGCGTTTTTCCGATTGGATACCGTAGAGAGTAAGAGAGTAGCACGATTGAGCTTCGCCCACGCCTGATGATACCGCTTACGCTTGCCTTTCGCCTAAGCGGTAAATTTACGAACGTAACAGTCTTGCGACTTTATCATTTTCAAAGAATAATCTTTTCCTAACCGGTATTGTCTAAAACCTTCCATTCATTCAATTATTCAGTTATTCAGTTATTCAACTCCGCCAATATGCGTAACAAACTTCCCAAACAAAAGGAAACCACCCCCAAGGCATTAAGTCGCGAGAGTTTCGAGAAAATACGCGATTTGGTAATTCCCGAAAAACGCCGTTCACATACCCTTACCGGAGATTTATATCTCTTTGCCTGTTACACCGGTACTGCTTACGCAGATGTTGTCCGTATCACTAAAGAGAACCTTTATTTGGATGAAGAAGGCAGAGATGGTAAAATTCAATTTGAAAGGATTGCGGATTATGGCAGATATAAAAGAGCCAATGAGCTATCATGCAAGTCGTCACAGCTTTGGGACTTTACTGCTTTCGGCGGGACTTTCCATTGAGAGTATCGCCAAAATGATGGGACATGTTAATATTTCAACAACAATGGTCTATGCACAAATTACGGAACAGAAAATTTCGGATGATATGGATAAATTGACTGTTTTACCTAATGTTTACGGGCTTGAGATGATGTCGCTCTTGCTTTCCCGATTCAGTCGCATAAAGCGCAAGTATTCAGGAATTGGCTGATAAGAAGAATGACGGCAAATACGGCAGGGCAGCAAATTCTGATGAATATTCTGTTGAATGGCAAAGCATTACTGAATTGAAATAACATAGTGCAATTTTGGGACCAATCATTTTAAAAACAAGATAAAAAAATGTATCTTTGCCCAAAAATATTGTTTAATAGTATTGCGTTAGGGTGTATGTCAAGAACTCAATTTGAAAAAAATATTCAAGAACTCAACTTCTCCTTTATTTCAGATAAGGGAACTAGTGGGGTGGTATTGACTCAAAACTATGAAAACCTCCCGGAAGCTATATCTGCGCCTGACATTCTTTTTGCCTTGGAAGTTGCCGAAAACAAGTTTGAGGCAGATGCCGTATATTTTCGTTATTTTCAGGACGGCCGGGCTGCCGTACCGCAGTTATATATTTTTGACTATACTTTGAAACAAATAAGCCTTGATGAAAAGAACCGTTTACACAGAAATATGTGGAATGGTTATCAAGTGCCGGCATATATTATTATTGAAAAGTCATCAGTCAGCCTTTTTGATGCAAGAGAAAAACCAGACTATAATAGAGCTAATTATGCAAAGGAAATAATAATAAAAACGGGAGAAGCTATTAAAGACTTTAATGCTCAAAGCTTTGATGACGGGTCGTTTTGGGAAGAGGAGGAGAGCAAAAAACATTTCCAATTTGAGCAATCAGCTACAAGAGATTTGATTCGTGGACTTAAAGAAGTATATGCTAGTTTTCAGGAAAAATCTAACTTAGGTAAGCATGTTGCTCTAAAGCTACTGGTTCAATGCCTTCTTATAAAATATTTGGAAGAACGCGATGAAGACTCACAAAGCGGGTATTTTGCAGGCACTTATTTTCAAAAGCACTTTCAATGTAATAATTTCTGTGAAGTTATTCGTCAGGGAAGGCTTCTTGACCTATTGGATAAATTAGCTTTAGATTTCAATGGAAAGATATTTGAATGGGACAAAGAATATGAAGTAGCAGAAAGAACATCCATTCAAAAAACAGAAATTAAGTATCTCGCAGACTATTTAGATGCCAATATAGAAAATAATCAATATGTGTTTTGGCGATTATATTCATTTTCACATCTACCCATAGAAGTTATTAGCTCTGTATATGAAGAGTTATTGACAGATAGTAAGGATATCGTTTACACACCTGAAATGATAGTCTCTACTTTAGTAGATGAATGTATGCCGCTTAATTCTCCTCAAAAAGATTTTAAACTGATTGATGTAAGCTGTGGTTCCGGAATTTTCTTAGTCAAAGCCTATAAGCGTATCGTTCAATGGTGGCGATATGAACAATGGCAAAAAACCGGAAAATTAGAAAAACCATCACTTTCTGTATTGAAAGATTTACTGTTGAAGAGCATTCATGGAGTTGATATTGAGCAAGACGCTATTCGATTGTCAATTTTCAGTTTGGCATTAGCAATATTGGATGAGGTAAATTTAGACCCTCCAACATGGGGAAAATTAAAATTTCCCGATTTATGCAATAATATTCTCACAAAAAACTTTTTTGAATTTATAACGAAGAATCCACCCAATGATTTTTCTTTGGTAATCGGGAATCCTCCATTTAATTTACCGGAAGTTAATGGTAAAGAACCTAATAGAAAGGAGTATTTTAAAGAATTAGAAGAAAAAAATGACTATAAGTGCGATATAGATATTCCTGATGAAAACCCTGCTCTTCATTTTTTGATACAATCAATGAAACTTCTGAGAGCAGGAGGTTTGTTATCTCTGATTCAACCATCTGGCCCTTTGTTGTATCAAAAAGATTTACAATTCAAAGAATATCTTTTTTCTGTTTACAATCTGTTGCAAGTAATTGACTTTACTAAACTGGCAGATAAGTTGTGGGGAAGAAAGAATGTCTCAACAGCTGCTGTCTTTTTGCAAAAGTCAACCCCTGACTCCAAATCTATTTTGCATCTAATTGCGAATCGTACTTTTTCAAATACCAATAGGTTGTTTTTAGAGTTCGATCATTATGACTTCCATTTTATGAGTAAAAGTGAAGCCATTTTTAAACCGTATATATGGAAAGCACATTTATTAGGAGGGGGGAGGATTACATCTTTTATCGAAAGATTATCAAATCTACCTACTTTAAAAGAGTTCTTAAAGGTAAAAGAAAAAAAAGAAGGATGGTGTGTGGGAAGTGGATATATTATTGGTGACAAAAGTAATACAGCTGACTATATAACTAATAAAGACACTATTTCTGTTGAAGCATTAACAGAAGATGGTATTGATAATAAACAAATTCATAATTGTACAATTCAATATTTCGAAAGACCTAGAAAAACTAAAAAGAAGATTTATGAGGGACCACATATTTTGATAAGAATTATAATCGGTAGTCAAAAAATTCCTATTGACTATTCTGAGAAATATTTATCGTTTCCTTTTGGTATAATTGGTATTCATGCCCCTCAAAATTCTAAATCAGAATTATTAGCATTATATAATTATCTAAAAGAAAATAACAATCTCCTAAGAGGCTATATTTTAGCGACAAGCGGGAGAGTTATGATTGGAAAAGCTACTTCAATTAATAAAGAAGACATAATGAGGATTCCATATTCTCATGAGAGAAAGGACATCCTATTTTCTGAAACAGAGAAAATTATTATTGAAGAAATAGCAAACAAGAGAATCACAGAAGAAATATTTGCTTCCAATGTAGATTTAATAACATTCTCATCAGTTTTTTGCAAAACTCTCAATAGTGTATATCAAATTGAAGAAAGAAAATTTCAACCATACAAAATTTTAGATGCTGGAAATTATTTTGCGATACATTTTGAATATAGTAGCGAAGTTCTCACTCTTTCAGAAGAATATATTCCTGATTTAGGTCAATATATACAAAACACTATTCCTCAAAGGATTAAAAATCAACAGCACACACATATTCAAAAAATAATGAAAGTGTATGGGAAAAACATTATTATATTGATAAAACCTAAGCAATTGCGCTATTGGCTTCCATCTAAAGCCCTACGTGATGCAGATGAAGTATTTGCCGACTACATAAAATCTCGTTACTAATATGCTTAGAGATAGTCAGCTTACATATCAATTACCCCGGCCAAGTGATTTAACAGCTACCTCTAACCACGAAGTGGAACAAATATTATTGTTCATTGATAATCATATATCAGGTTTTCCGTCTTATTATAGTCATAATAAAGATTCTGTTAAGGAAAATTGGATTAGTAATCTTTTGGTGCGTCATTTCAATTTATGCAACCTCGAAAATGGAGGATATTTGCCTTATGAGTTCAGTAAAAATCCACCACAAGCTGATTCTACAAAAGAAACAGATATTGGCGTATATATCAATACAAGAGACTCAAAAGCAATCTCAATAATTGAATTTGAAGCCAAACGTTTTTATAAATCATCTAATAATCAAGAATATGTCTATGGAACACGCGGAGGGATAGAACGCTTTAAAAAAGGAGAGCATTCAGGACATCTTAAAGTGTGCGGAATGTTTGCTTATGTACAAAGCCGTACGATTGAAGAGTGGTTTTCTAAAGTAAATGGCTGGCTGATTAGCTTATCTCGAAATAATACAAATGAACTTATAGAATGGATGGAAGATGAACAACTTTCTAAAGTTTCATTGTTTAAGTCAGTAGAAAAATTTACATCTTGTCACAGAAGGAAGGCATCAAATGATACTATCTCTATTTGGCATTATTTTATCGACTTAACAACCTCTTGATATTATGATCTCTCAAATATATTTGGCGATATTTTTCAAAAATAACAGTCTGAATGTTTTTTCAGACCTTTTTCATCCGAACACAAAGATAAAGGAAGGGAATAAACTGCCAACCTCAAGCCTGACGGTTTTCGCTTTCCGGCGTATCTGTAATTGTTTTTATATCGGTTTCTAATAACATATTCTTTAATCTGTTAAAGTAGAAATATTTGCATTTTCATTTGCATTGCGCAATGAAGAAAAATTATAGATTGAATCTTTAGATTCAGTGAGAAGAAGAATTATTGGTGGAAAAAGGAATTCCTTTTTCCAATTGAGTTTCAGAGAGCATCGACCCTTTCCCTGCAAGTCCCGCAGGGACACCACTTTATTAACCGTAGGTGAAGCGTAGCGCAACCTACGGTCATTTAATACTCCCCCTTCAGGGAGTTGGGGGGTGGGTCGGTCGGGGGTAACTGTTTTTTACAGCTGCTCGAAGCTCCTTTTGATAAATTTGCTCAAGGCTTCGCCTTTCAGTAATCCATTGGATAACAAAGCTAAATCTACCATTTGACTGATGGCGTCTTTTGAATTTTCTTTGTCGGATATTACTTTGGTCACCAAGGGCGAATCCAAGTTAACCGTCAGATTATACGACAAAGGTAGATCGCCGTAGAAATTCATTCCGCCTCCCTGCATCTCGGACATTTCTTTCATCCGGCGCATAAATTCATTTTGAGTGATGGTCACCGGAGTCCCTCTTTCGCTTAAATGTTCAAAGCCGACAATAATTTCGGTTTTCTCAAGGGTCGGAATCGCCGTTTTGAAGAGCTCCACCAAGGCATTGCGTTCCTCATCCGACAAACTGACCGCTTTATTGTCGCTCTTCTTTATCAAATTATCGATCACATCACTGTCCACGCGAACAAACCGGGTATTCTTGAGTTGCTGTTCCAGCTTATTCACGAAATGAACGTCTAACTGTCCATCCATCAGCAATACATCGTAGGCGCGTTCTTTGGCTTGTTCGATATAAGCGTATTGTTCGTCTTTGTTTGTAGCGTAGAGATAGACGCAACTTCCTTCTTTATCCGTTTGATTAGATTCAATCAGCTTTTTGTATTCATCGAGCGTGAAGAAAGTGTTGTCTGTGTTCTTAAGTAAAGTGAATTTTACCGCCCTGTCGTAGAATTTATCCTCAGAGATGATGCCGTATTCTATAAAGATTTTCAAATGATCCCATTTACTCTCAAATTGGGGTCGGTCGTTTTTGAATATGTCTTCCAAACGATCGGCTACTTTCTTGGTGATGTAGGAGGAGATTTTTTTTACATTACTGTCGCTCTGCAAATAAGAACGCGATACGTTTAATGGAATATCGGGCGAATCGATGACTCCGTGCAATAATGTCAGAAATTCGGGAACGATTCCTTCTACCGAATCTGTAACATAAACTTGATTGCAATAGAGTTGGATTTTATTTTTTTGAAGGTCGATGCCGTTTTTTACTTTCGGAAAATAGAGGATACCGGTCAGATTAAACGGATAATCCACATTCAGATGAATCCAAAACAATGGGTCTTCGCTGAACGGATACAGATCTTTGTAGAATCGGATATAATCCTCGTCGGTTAGTTCCGAAGGTTTGCGCATCCACAGCGGATTTGTTTCGTTCAGAATATTATCTTCTTCCGTTTCAACGGATTTACCATCTTTCCATTCCGTTTTCTTACCGAAGACGATGGGTATGGGAAGGAAGCGGCAATATTTTTTCAACAGCGATTCGATGCGCGATTTTTCAAGAAACTCTTTGCTTTCGTCGTCAATATGTAGAATAACATCGGTGCCGCGTTCGGGTTTTTTGGTTTCGCTGATCGTATATTCGGGTGAACCGTCGCATTCCCATTTCACTGCGGAAGAGCCTTCTACGCACGATTGAGTGATGATTTCCACTCGCTTGGATACCATAAAAGCCGAATAAAAGCCCAGACCGAAATGACCGATCATGGCATTGGCGTCTTTTTTGTATTTGTCCAAAAAATCGTTGGCGCTCGAAAATGCAATCTGGTTGATGTATTTTTCAATTTCTTCGGCTGTCATCCCCACGCCACGATCGGAAATGGTCAATGTTTTTTTCTTTTCGTTGAGGCTTATCCGAACACTGATATCACCTATTTCGCCTTTGAGTTCGCCGACCGATGCCAGGGTTTTCAATTTTTGTGTGGCATCTACAGCGTTTGAAACTAACTCGCGCAGGAATATTTCATGATCACTGTATAAAAACTTTTTGATTATCGGAAAAATGTTTTCGGTCGTTACTCCTATAAGACCGTTTTTCTTTTGTGTACTCATATATGTTTAGTGATTATTTTTTTGTTTTCTTCATCATAATCGATCTGAATGGTATCTCCTTCTTTGCCGGGAGATTGTATAATGATTTCTGCCAATTCGTCTTCGAGGTATTTTTGAATGGCGCGTTTCAGCGGGCGGGCGCCGAATTGTACGTCATAACCTTTCGATGCAAGGAACGCTTTGGTCTTTTCCGTGATATCAATCGTATAGCCCAATGATTGCACCCTTTGATAAAATCCGATCAACTCAAGGTCTATGATTTTATTGATGGATTCTTTATCCAATTGATCGAAATGGATAACATCATCTACGCGATTCATAAATTCGGGAGCGAAAGTCTTATTGAGCGCTTTTTGAATCACTCCGCGTGAAAATTCTTTATCGCCGGCTGTCGAAGAGTTCGGTGCAAAACCGATTCCCCTGCCGAAATCTTTCAATTGACGCGTGCCGATATTGGAAGTCATTATGACAATGGTATTCTTGAAATCAATCCGACGTCCGAAACTGTCCGTTAAGCGACCCTCGTCCATTACCTGAAGCAGTATGTTAAATACGTCGGGGTGTGCTTTTTCTATTTCATCCAAAAGAACAACCGAATAGGGTTTGCGACGCACTTTTTCGGTGAGTTGTCCGCCTTCTTCATATCCCACATATCCCGGAGGAGCCCCGATCAGACGAGAAACGGTAAATTTCTCCATAAATTCACTCATGTCTATCCGAATCATGGCATCTGCCGAATCAAACAGATACTCGGCTAATATTTTTGCCAAATACGTTTTTCCTACTCCCGTAGGTCCTAAGAACATAAATACCCCGATGGGTTTTTTCGGGTCTTTCAGTCCGATACGGTTTCGTTGGATGGCTTTCACAATCTTATCGACTGCCTCGTCCTGTCCGATAATTTTGGATTTGAGAATATTGCCCATTTCTTGCAGCTTTTGATTTTCTGCTTGAGCTACTCGCTGCACGGGTATGCCCGACATCATCGCTACCACTTCGGCTATTTTTTCTTCATCCACAATCTGGCGATTTTCTTGTAATTCCTCTTCCCACCGGGCTTTCGATGCTTCCAATCGGAGCAGTAATTGCCGCTCCTGATCGCGATAGCCTGCCGCCAATTCAAAATTTTGTGACTTAACCGCCTGTAATTTATTCTGTTTGATCGATTCAATATGTGATTCCAATTCCTCAATGGTTTTCGGAACAATGATATTGGATATATGCATACGCGAACCCGCTTCATCCAAGGCGTCTATGGCTTTGTCGGGAAAATTCCGATCGCTGATGTAACGGTCTGTCAAATAGACACAGGCGCGAATCGCATCGGGTGTATAAACCACATTGTGGTGTTCTTCATAGCGTTCTTTTATATTTTCAAGGATTTGAAGGGTCTCCTCAACGGTGGTCGGATCTACCATTATTTTTTGAAATCGACGTTCCAATGCTCCGTCTTTTTCTATATTCTTGCGATATTCGTCCAAGGTAGTGGCGCCGATGCACTGAATTTCTCCTCGCGCAAGTGCCGGCTTTAGCATATTGGCGGCATCCATCGACCCCGACGCTCCTCCCGCTCCTACGATGGTGTGAATTTCATCAATGAAAAGAATAATATTCGGATTTTTTGACAGTTCATTCAATATGGATTTGATGCGTTCTTCAAATTGTCCACGGTATTTGGTGCCTGCTACAATGGATGCCATATCCAAGTTGACAACTCGTTTGTCGAATAAGATACGCGATACTTTCCTTTGTGTGATGCGAAGCGCCAACCCTTCTACAATGGCTGATTTTCCTACGCCCGGTTCGCCGATGAGCACCGGATTGTTTTTTTTGCGGCGACTCAATATTTGCGATAAACGTTCGATTTCTCTTTCTCTACCGATCACCGGATCCAACCGGTTCTCTTCAGCCGCTTTTGTTAAATCGGTGCTGAAACTGTCGATAATCGGAGTATCACTGTTCTTGTTTCCCTGAGGATTCCCGACCCGTGACGTTTCTTTCTTTTGCGAAAACGAGTCTTCCAATTCGTCGTCATCTTCGTCTCCCGTGAATCCCGCTCCCATTTTCGGCTGCGTTGAGCTTTTTTGCTTATCACTCGACACGTTTTCCGTCAGCAAATCATACACCTTTTTATAATTGATCGAATGTTGATCTAAAATCCGAAATGCCATCGAGTGAGTATATTTTAACATGGCCAGCAACAAATGTTCGGTATCGGTTTCGGAACTGTTCAGATTGATGGATTCCAGTACACTGATGCGAAGTAGATTTTCTACACTTTTATCTATGGTCAGCTGATTTTCGGATACCGCATCGGTCTCTTCAAACAATTGCTTGTCTATGGCTGTTTTCAGTTCACCGGCATCTATTCCTAATAAATGGATAATGTGCGACGCTTTGTTCTTTTGGTCTCGCAATATTCCCAACAAGATATGTTCTATTCCTACAAATGAGTTATGCAATCGACCTGCTTCTTCCCGACTATACAGGAGAATATCTTTTACGTTATTGGAGAAATTTTTCTTAATCATTATTTGCCTTCCTTCTATATTTGCTACAAAGATATAAATCTTCCGCTAATTTCCATTCAAATTTTATGCCAATATTATCCGAATGTCTAAATGTCATGGTTAATCGCTATTTTTCTTTTGCAGACTTAAGAATTTTACCGTATATTTGCGTCAAAATACGCAATATTTATGAATAAGGTTTTACTTTTTTCTGTTTTTATTTACTTTTTACCCGTTCGTCCTTTGCATTCGCAAGAAGCAAGAATGTATCGTTTACATTTAAAAGACAAAGGAAATACGACTTTTTCGCTTTCTAAACCCGAAGATTTTCTTTCCGAAAAGTCTATTCAACGAAGGATACGACAAAATTTACCCGTCGATAGTGTCGATCTCCCTTTAGACCCCAACTATTTGAATGCAATTGCTGAAACCGGAGCTACTGTCAGAACTTACAGTAAATGGGTGAAAACCGTGGTGGTGCAATTGTCCGATTCAGATGTCCTTTCTCGCTTGGGTAAACTTCCTTTTGTCGATTCTTTGTATTGCGTGTGGAGTGGCGCTTTGCCGGTAGAATCAGAATCTGAGGATGATATGCCTTTGGCTCGGAACAGCGAACAAAATACCCTTAACTCCTACGGCTACGGTTTCGCGCAAATTGCTTTGAATAACGGACATTTGCTGCACCAAGCGGGTTTTCGGGGAAAAGGGATGACTATTGCTGTCTTGGACGGCAGTTTTACGAATGCCGATAATGTCGATTTTTTTAACCGGGAACAAATTAAGGAAGTGAAGAGCTTTAGCCACGATACGACAGACCCTCTGAGGGAAGGTTCCGATCACGGAACTCGCGTCCTTTCCTGTATGTTATCCAATAAATCGGGTGAGTTCGTCGGAACAGCACCCGAAGCGGATTATTATCTTTTAAGAACCGAAGTGGCAGACGAAGAATATCCGGTGGAAGAAGATTATTGGGTTGCCGCTCTTGAATATGCCGACAGCGCGGGCGTCGATGTTGTTACCGGTTCCTTGGGATATTCAACCTTTTATGATTCGAATATGAACCATACGCAATCTCAGTTGGATGGAAATTCGATCCCAATCAGCCGGGCTGCCAATTTAGCCGCTTCAAGAGGACTCCTGTTGTTTGTTTCGGCAGGCAACGATGGCGATAAGTCTTGGGGAAAAATAAACTTCCCGGCTGATGCCGAGAATATTATCACTGTCGGAAGCGTTTCCGACGATTCAATTCGTTCTGCGTTTTCATCACATGGTTATACTGCCGATAATCGAATAAAGCCCGATCTGATGGCGCAGGGTTTTGAAGCCTGCGTTGTTGGTAGTTCCGGCGAAATATCTTATGCCAACGGTACTTCGTTTTCAACGCCTATAATGGCCGGTTTAGCCGCTTGTTTGTGGGAAGCATTGCCCGATTTAGATAGTTTTGCAATGTTGCGTTTGCTCCGCGAGACTGCCAACCGATTTCAAAATCCCGATTCATTGATGGGATACGGAATCGCTGATGTGTTTAAAGCGTATCTTCAACAAAAAACCGATATTCAACCGATCTTCGCTTCTGCAGATCTGGTTTATATTTCAGTTAATCATTCCGATAATCGACTGTATATTAATTTTATGGACATGAAGGAATTTGACAACTGTCGATTGGATATTTATTCTGCTTTGGGTAATAGGATTTCATCCGTTTCGTGTTTATCCGCTCCAATCGATATTTCTTCTCTTCCGAAAGGAATTTACATTATCAGCTTGAAAAACGGATTTAAACAATGGGTACAAAAATTTGTTAATGACTGAATCATGGATTTTTTAACACTTTCTCAATTAAATACGCTTGTCGCCGAGGAAATAAAAAGCGCTTTCCCTGCATCTTGGTGGGTGATGGCTGAAACTTCGGACGTTCGAGTCAATAACAGACATTGTTATATGGAATTGATAGAAAAAAATCCGACGGGCGCCGGTTTGATTGCAAAAGCACGGGCTTATATTTGGTCGAAAACCTTTCAATTGCTGAAGCCGTATTTTGAACAAACAACCGGACGCATTTTTACTTCCGGTTTAAAAATCTTGATCAATGTTTCCGTCGATTTTCATCCGGTTTACGGCTATGGATTGAATATTTTAGATATCGATCCGAACTATACGCTGGGAGATTTGCATGCACGGCGACAAGCCATTCTTCGCCAATTGGAAGAGGAAGGAATTATCTCGTTGAATAAGGATTTGGAATTGCCTTATTTACTTCAGCGAATCGCCGTTATTTCTTCGGCTACGGCTGCCGGATATGAAGATTTTTGCCGGCATTTATCCGATAACCGACAGGGTATTGTCTTCTATACGCGGCTTTTTCCTGCCCTTATGCAAGGCGAGCAAACGGAAAGCTCGATTATTTCCGCTTTGGACAAACTCTATCAATACAAGGATTTATTTGATGTCGTGGTTATTATCCGGGGGGGCGGAGCCGCTTCGGAGTTGTCGGCTTTCGATTCCTACGACTTGGCTGCTAATTGCGCACAGTTCCCTTTGCCGATTATTACGGGAATCGGACACGAACGGGATGATTCCGTTTTGGACTTTGTTGCCTTTCATCGAGCAAAAACCCCTACCGCTGTCGCCGATTTTCTGATTGAACAAATGGAAGAAACAGCGGCCGCCTTTTTCGATTGTCAAGATAATATCCGAAAATATACGCTTGCTCGCTTAGATTCTTCAGCTGAAAAACTGAAAGCTTTAACTGCCCGGCTACCGTTTTTTGCCCGAAATTTACTCGCCGCAAAACAATCGTCGATCGATATGCTTCGTTTGAAGATTCGAAACAGCGCTTCGCAAATGATCTTAACTCAAGAGTCACGACTGAAGGAAAAAGAGTCGTTTTTCCGCTTCTCTTCGCCCGATTATATTCTTGCCAAAGGTTATTCGATTACTTTAAAAAACGGGAAAGCGCTTAAATCGACGAAGGACTTATCGCAAGGCGATCTGATCCAAACAATCTTGGCGGAAGGAAAAATGGAGAGCAGGGTGATGAATACCGAATGACTTTTTCATGCGTCTTTTATCCGCAGCATCTGCATTCTGTATGGAACCCTATTTCAGCTGTAAATAACACCACAGCGGATAATGGTCGGAATCTTTGATTTTCCCTACGGTGCAATTATAGGCTTGGATGTTCTTGCTGTGCAGTATGTAGTCGATCCGGAACAGGAAACGGTGTTCGTGATAAGTGATTCCCAATCCAAAACCGCTGTCAACAAAGGCATCTCTGAGGTTTTCTTTGATTTTGTAACGGGCATAAGAAATGGGAGTGTCGTTAAAGTCACCGCATACTATGATATAGGGATTTTCACTTTCTTTGATGACTTTAGATATCAGTTGAGCTTGAGTGGCTCGGGCTCGAAATGCCGGCGTTAACCGTTTGGTCATTGTTTGAGTGAAGGCGTCTAACGATTGCGTGTCCATGTCGCGGGTTAATTGATAATAATTGCTCCGTTCCTCTTGGGTTATTTTGTTCGATTCCAAATGATTGTTAATCAGTGTCACCCGTTTCCCGTGAATGTCTAATTCGGTGACGAACGATCCGTTGTAGGCGCTTTCATAAGGAACTTTTTCAGTCGATAGGATGGGAAATCGAGAGAATATGGCCAATCCGAAAATTTCACTTTGATAAGGAAAATGCAAGGAATGAAAATAATGATAGGGATATTCCTGCATGGCATCCATAATGGTCGCTTCCGTCAATATATTAACGTTGGACCTTGATGCGCCGTATTCTTGGATGCAAACAATATCGGCTCCGCTGTCGCGAATATATTGGAGAATTTTATTCGGCGGGTCTCCCGAATCTTTTTTCGTTAAACCATTAAAACGCATAACATTATATGTCAATATCTTTATAGCGTCTTCAGGAACATGGACGGTGTTCTTATGCAGAGGACAGTACGTATAAATTGCTCCCGCGCAGATGGCAAAGACCGCTAAATGCAATAAAACCAATTTCCACCGATGAAAAAACAGCCAGATAAAAAATACGGCTATGTTTCCGATAAGAATAAACGGGAAAAACAAACCGAAGTAGGCGGGGAAAAGAAACAGACGGGGAGAGATGTATCCGCAATAAGAGGATAATAATAAACTCCCGAGAACAAGTGAGTTAAGCGTCAGAAGAATGGTCCAAATCAAATTTTTCAAAGGTTTCATCTTCTTTTTATTTATTGCTTGCATCGAATAATTTTTTCTTTTCTGCGTCCGATAAACTATTGTATCCCGATAATTTGATTTTCTCTAAAATCCGATCTATTTCTTTACCTTCTTCGGCTTTTCTTGCATTGTAGTCCCAATCGCTTTCGGGTCGATTATGTACGATCATTTTAGGCTTCCCTTTGAAAAGATTCGTTATTTTTTTCGTTATTGATGATTGATTCCAAGGATTCCCCCTTCGATAGTTGCCGTTTTTTTTTCGCCAATATAGGATTAGAATAATACCGAATAACATTCCGCCTAAGTGGGCAAAATGAGCCACATTGTCGCCCGAACGATTGGCAAACCCCATCGACAATTCAAGCAATCCGTAGCCTATTACCAAGTATTTGGCTTTGATGGGAAATGGAATGGGAATGATCATCAATTGCGTGTTCGGAAAAATCATCCCGAATGCCAACAAGATGCCGAATACTGCTCCCGATGCTCCTATGGTTATGGAATATATATTCTGAAAATAGCAAATCGCTAATTGAATCAAGCCCGCGCCGATGCCTGTCACCATATAGTAGGTGAAAAATCGCGAGGGACCCCAATAGCTTTCCAACACTCTGCCGAACATGAATAGTGCAAACATGTTGAAAAACAAATGAAGAAATTCTGTGTGTGTAAATTGGTATGTGATTAATTGATAAAGATAAAAACCTCCACTGTTCAAATCGTGCAGCCCCAGTATGTCGGCAAGGAATATTTGGGTTTTAAAAAGATTACAAGCACCCCATACAATGAGATTAATTATTAACAGATTTCTTGTAACTACAGGAATGCCGCCGTAAAAACTGTTATTCGAATTGTTGAACATATTGTCTTTTATTTTTAGCAGCTGCAAAGGTACAATAAAATTTATAAATAGGTCCGGTAACAATTATTAAATATGAATTATGAATTGTGATTTATTTGCGAGATCAAATAAATATTGTACATTTGCGCTATGAAAAAAAACCGGGGCATGGCTTATGTATAAACGCTATTTCAAACGTCCGGTCGATATAGTGTTTTCCGGTGCGGGACTGCTGATTACTTCGCCGCTTGTTGTCCCGCTTTTATTTTATGTCTATTGGAAAACAAAGGAAAACCCGTTTTTTCTGCAAAAAAGACCCGGATTGAACGAGCGTGTTTTTACACTTATCAAAATGCGTACCATGACAAATACCCGCGATGCTAAAGGAAATCTTCTGCCCGATAAAGACCGGATTACCCGCTGGGGAACGTTCTTGAGGGAATCGTCTGTTGATGAAATACCCCAACTAATCAATGTTTTGAAAGGCGATATGAGTTTGATCGGTCCCCGTCCGCTCTTGACGGATTACCTGTCGCTTTATTCTGATTTTCACCGCCAACGCCACAAGCTTAGACCCGGAATCACCGGCTGGGCGCAAATCAACGGAAGAAATTCCATTTCCTGGAGTCAAAAATTCGATTTGGATGTTTGGTATGTCAATCATGTTAGTTTCAAAACGGATTTGCGGATTATTTTGCAAACTGTCAAAAAAGTGTTCAAAAAAGAAGATATTAATCGTTCGGCAGTTCTTACTATGCCGCTGTTTGACGGAACAAATTGAATTACGAATTATGAATTGTAGATTATGAATTATGATTTATATTTGTCTTTAGCGCATCCGTCCGGTAAAGAAAAGCAATACCTTGCCGAGGCGATCGATTCCAATTGGATCACTACGGCTGGTCCGCAAATCACCCGCTTTGAAAAGGCTTTGGAGGCGTTTCTCGATACTCCGAAACCGGTTGTGACCTTGAGTTCCGGTACTGCCGCTTTGCATCTCGCTTTGATAGATTTGGGTATAGAACCCGGCGATGAAATTATCTGCCAAGATTTAACTTTCGTTGCTACAATCAATCCCGTAAAATATGTTCGAGCAATTCCTGTTTTGGTTGACAGCGAAAAAGATACTTGGAATATTTTTCCCGATTTGATGGAAGAAGCCATCAAGGATCGAATAAAAAAGACCCGTAAAAAACCGAAAGCCATCATTGTCGTCGATTTATACGGTATGCCGGCTCGATTGCCCGAGATAACCCGCATTGCCGCCGCCTACGAAATTCCTCTGATCGAAGATGCTGCCGAAAGTTTGGGTTCTTACGTAATCATAGATAACAAACGAAAGTTCTGCTCGACTTTCGGCGATTGCGGTTATTTGTCGTTTAATGGAAACAAAATAATTACGGCTTCAACCGGCGGCGCTCTGATTTGCCGCGATGAAGCGCAAGCCGCCCGTATTCGCTTTTTGTCGGGACAAGCCAAAGATTCAGGTCCGCACTACCAACATTCGCAGTTGGGCTATAATTATAATTTAAGTAATATTTGCGCAGCTGTCGGTTTGGCGCAAATGGAAGTGCTGCAACAGCATGTCGAACGGAGACGGGAAATCCGGTTTCGCTACCAAACGGAATTGGCAATCCACCCCGAATTGGAATTTCAAAACGAACCTCCGGATTATTTTTCCAATTATTGGTTGACTTGTGTTTTATTTCCAAGCGAATCCCTGCGCGATGAAGTGAAAAAACATTTGGAAACGAACCGGATAGAATCTCGTCCGGTGTGGAAACCCATGCATCTGCAACCGCTGTATAAAGATTCGCCGTATTATGGTTCAATATGCGGAAAACATCTTTTCGAAAGAGGATTATGCTTGCCGTCAAGTTCTATTTTATCGGATGATGAGGTGATGAGAATTGTCATTTTAATAAATAACTATTTGAAAAATCATAAATAAAAATCAAGTGATGAATAAGAAAGAGAAAATATATGTTGCCGGCCATACGGGTTTGGTGGGATCGGCGCTGTTGAAAAATTTACAATCCAAAGGATACGAAAATTTTATATTAAGAGATATTTCCGAATTGGATTTACGAAATCAATCGGATGTGTTTGATTTTTTTGAAAAGGAAAAACCCGATTACGTAATTCTTGCGGCTGCTAAAGTGGGCGGTATTATTGCAAATACTACCTATCGCGGTCAGTTTATCTATGAAAACCTGCAAATTCAAAACAATGTTATCCATGCTTCGTGGATGAACGGCGTTAAAAAATTGCTCTTTTTGGGTTCAACCTGTATTTATCCTTGCGATGCGCCTCAGCCTATGCCCGAAACTTGCCTTTTGACTTCTCCTTTGGAATATACCAACGAGCCCTATGCCATTGCAAAAATTGCGGGTATAAAATTGTGCGAAAGCTATAATATTCAATACGGAACCAATTTCATTGCCGTGATGCCTACTAATTTGTACGGACCAAACGACAATTTTGATTTGGAAAAATCGCATGTGTTGCCGGCGCTTTTGCGGAAAATTTTCCTGGCAAAAAGTGTAATGAACGGCGATTGGAATACCATTCGAAAGGATTTTGATCGTTTGCCCGTGGAAGGAATTTCCGGAAAAGATTCGGAAGAACTTATTCTCGCCAAATTAATTAAGTACGGAATTAAAAAAGATAGCGTGGAAATTTGGGGTTCCGGGAAACCCCTGCGCGAATTTCTTTGGAGCGAAGAAATGGCAGATGCTTGCATTTATATTATGGAGAATGTGGATTTCGAGGATTTAAAACCCAAAGGAAATGATATTCGAAATACACATATCAATATAGGAACCGGGAAAGAAATTTCTATTGCCGATTTGGCAAAATTAGTGGCAAAAATCGAAAACTATGATGGAAATTTTGTTTTTAATACCGATAAACCCGACGGAACAATGCGCAAATTGACCGATCCTTCCCAATTGCATCGGCTGGGGTGGAAGCATCATATAGATATCGAAGAGGGAGTAACAAAGTTATATAATTGGTATATTGAAACAGTATAATAATAAAATCATGTCAAAAACAGCATTAATTACAGGAATAACCGGACAAGACGGAGCGTACTTGTCTGAATATTTGATTAAAAAAGGATATACGGTACATGGAATTAAGAGAAGGTCTTCTTTGTTTAACACCAATCGTATCGACCATTTGTATCAAGAACCGCATCAGGAAAACCGCAATCTGATTCTTCACTACGGCGATATGACCGATTCGATGAATATTACGCGTATTATTGCGGAAGTTCAACCCGATGAAATCTACAACTTGGCGGCGCAGAGCCATGTTAAGGTCAGTTTCGATACGCCTGAATATACCGCAAACGTCGACGGTTTGGGAACTTTACGAATCCTCGAAGGGGTACGGCTGTTGAATATGACTTCTAAAACACGTATTTATCAGGCATCTACTTCGGAGTTGTATGGATTGGTGCAGGAAATTCCGCAAAAAGAAACCACTCCTTTTTATCCGCGAAGTCCCTATGCCGTGGCAAAAATGTATGCCTACTGGATTACCGTGAATTATCGGGAAGCTTACCAAATGTTTGCCTGTAACGGAATTTTGTTCAATCATGAATCTCCGCTCCGGGGTGAAACGTTTGTGACGAGAAAAGTGACGCGCGCTATTTCGCGGATTGCTCTGGGAATACAAAATGAAGTGTATATGGGTAATCTTTCGGGTAAACGCGACTGGGGACATGCGAAAGATTATGTCAAAGCCATGTATTTGATTTTGCAACAAGAAAAGCCCGACGATTATGTTATCGCTACAGGAGTTACTACCACAATACGGGATTTTATTTGTCAATCGTTCAATAAAATAGGAATCGTAGTCGATTTTAGCGGCGCCGGATGTAACGAAATCGGAAAAATCACCGAAATAAAGCCCGATGTATTTGTCGAAAATGTGGGTGAATCCTATTTGAAGAACATGCAAAATCGAATCGGAGATGCCGTGGTGAAAATCGATCCCCGCTATTTTCGTCCTACCGAAGTGGAATTGTTAATCGGAGATGCAACCAAAGCGCGTACCAAACTTTCTTGGGAACCACGCTATGATTTGAATGCCTTGATAGAAGATATGATGCAAAATGATATAAAGGAAATGAAAAAGGAAGCCTACGTGAAAGAAGCAGGCTACCGCATATTGAATTATTTTGAATAAAACAAACAAAAAAATGAAATTCTATCTATATTTTAAGTTTGTTTAATACTGCAAAGGCAAAAAATATTTTTTTTTTAAGAAAAATTATTAATTTTTTGTTTGTATAATAATTTATTCCTATATTTGAAGCGGTTTTTGAGGTGAGGTATAATGATTTGAGAAGACAATATTTTTAGATATTATATTAATTTATTAATGTGATTATTTTTATTATGAAAACAAAAATCTTTTTAATTGGTTTATTATTGGGTTTTTCTGCCCATATATTCGCGCAGGAAGCTCAAGTTTATGAGAGTCAACTCCCGGGTTATAAAACTGCGTTTAAACGCAATGCTGCTGGTGATAATTGGTTTATTAACATCAGTGCGGGAGGACAGATATATAACATTACAGACAACATCAGCGGTGTGAACTTTACAGATCGTATTTCTTTCGTACCGGCTTTAGCAATCGGGAAATGGTTTAGTCCATATTGGGGGTTTCGTTTAAAAGGTCAGGGTCTCAGCGTAAATAGTTTTTACTCCGATAACGGGTTTAAACAAAAAAATGACTATCTCAATGCGCATGTGGACGCTATGTGGAATTTATCGAACTATTGGGGAGTATATTCTCCTAACAAACTTTTCAATTTTACGCCCTATGTTGGCTTGGGATGGGCTCATCGCTTCGCTCTGGACGATAATGCAACGGCGAATAGAAGATCCGTTTATTTCCGCGACGACTATAAACGTATGTCGGATGCATTTTCTATTAACGGAGGTATTCAATTCGGTTTCCGTTTGAGTAACCGCGTAAATTTGGATTTTGATTTGGGGGTTACCTATGTGGGTGATTACTTCGATCGTATTACGCACGAAGGTGAAAACGACAATATCGTTTCCGCTATGGGCGGCTTTACTTTCAAATTGGGCAAAACTACTTTTGAAGCGGTTGAACCGATGGATTATGCTTTGATCGATGATTTGAACGCAAAAATCAACGCTTTACGTCAAGAAAACGATCAATTGTCAAAACGCCCGATTTCTTGTCCCGAATGTCCGCCCGTTGCGCCGACTGTCATGAAAAATGAAATCAATTATGTTCCTAATGTTGTATTCTTCCGCTTGAACAGCTCGAAAATCGACGCTAACCAACAAATTAGCGTATTTAACACTGCTACTTTCATTAAAGAAACAGGCGAAAGAATTAAAGTTATCGGATATGCCGACAGAGATACCGGTACCAGCTCCTACAACTTGGGTCTCTCTGAAAAACGTGCAAGAGCTGTCGCTAAAGAACTTACTACTAAATACAACGTTCCGTCGGAAAAAATCTCCGTGGAATGGAAAGGCTCTGACGAACAACCATATCCGCAAAACAATTGGAACCGCGTGGTTATCATGAGCGCTCAATAATGTTTGCTTATATAAAAAAAGCGTCCAAAACAGGACGCTTTTTTTTTGAATATTCCTTATTAAATAGTAAATTTGCAACCCAAATCGGAAATGTGAAGGATGTTATAATAATATGGTTAGCAAAAACAGGTACGGGTTTTTAATTAAATGGTTGGTTATTCTGGGTGATTTGTTGTTAATCAATCTCCTGTTTTTCCTAATGTATCAATGGCTGAAAATCTACGGCGAAGAGTATTTCAATATTAATTGGCGGGTCATTTATTTATTGCTTAATTTCAGCTATTTTTTCGCTGTCTATTTTGTCCCGGTTCGAATCTATCAGCCGGTGATGTTTACCGATAAAGTGATTCAACGTTCTTTATCGCTCGTTGCTTTACATTCTATTATTTTCACCGCTTGCCTTTTTTTCCTGAAATTGGAACGTGAGGTTTTCCCCCTCTATTTTATTATTTATTATTATTTGCTGTTATTCATTACTTTTACTTCATGGCGGGTCTTAGCCCGAGAAGCGCTGAAAATCTATCGACGAAAAGGACATAATTATAAGAGGGTGGTTATTGTTGGCGCAGGAAAAAACGGAATGAATCTTTATGCGGAAATGAAAAAAGAAATGGCTTACGGGTATTATATTTATGGTTTTTTTGATGATAACGTCTTGTTAAAAAATACTTTGCCGAATTATCTGGGTATGACGCACGAGGTCGAAAATTTTGTTATAAAAAACAATATCGATGAGATTTATTGTACTTTACCAAATTCGCGAGATGAAAAAATTATCAGACTGTTTAATTTTGCCGAAAAACACATGATTCGTTTCTATATTGTACCCGAATTTTCTCGATATGTAAAGAAGCGTTTGGATTTAGACAGCATCGAATCCGTCCCGATTATGGCTGTACGCTCAGAGCCGCTTCAGTTTATTCACAACCAGGTGGTAAAAAGAGTGTTTGATATCCTGTTTTCTATTTGTTTTTTATTGACCTTGTTTCCGATTTTGTACGTTATTTTTGGGCTGTTAATAAAAATATCTTCCCCCGGTCCGATTATTTTTAAACAAGCACGTACCGGAATCTATGGAAAAGATTTTGATTGCTACAAATTTCGCTCCATGAAAATGAGCGATGACGCCGATGAAAAACAGGCAGAAAAAGATGATCCGCGAACCACTAAAATAGGACAATTTTTGCGGCGTTCCAATTTGGACGAGATTCCCCAGTTTTTCAACGTTTTAAAAGGAGATATGAGTGTGATCGGTCCACGACCGCACATGTTGAAGCATACCGAATTGTATTCGTCTTTTATTGATAAATATATGGTGCGCCACTTGATTAAACCGGGCATCAGCGGTTGGGCTCAAGTGAACGGATACAGAGGCGAAACAAAAACAACGGAACAAATGGAAGGCAGAGTGAGGTATGATGTGTGGTACCTCGAAAACTGGTCTTTTATTTTGGATTTGAAAATCGTGGTGATTACCATTTTGAATATGTTTAAAGGAGAAAGAAATGCATATTAATTGATGCTCGAAATTCTGTCGATTCACCAAAAAGACTTATGGAATTCGATCGTCCGGTCGATGTACCGGTATGATTTTTACCATTTAGCTGAATATCACCGATTGGACCCGTCGGGACAGTCCGTGTTGCTTCACTTTTCATCCAAAGAGACTTCTTTGGCTCTTCCGGTTATTTTACGCACAATTAAAGGAACCGAGTACTGCGATATTACTTCCGTCTATGGATATGCGGGACCCTTGTCCGACCGCGAAAAACCGGATCAACAAGCAGTGAAAGATTTTCATAAAGAACTTCTGCATTTTTTCGACAGCCGGAAAATCGTTTCTGTATTTGCCCGATTGCATCCTCTTTTCGGTAATCAGGATTTTATTTTATCGGATTTAGGAGATATTGTTGATGTCAATCAAACGGTCGGAATTGATTTAAGTTTGCCCGAACGGGAACAAAAAATGCAATACGCACATTCAGTTAAAAACCATATCAATCGCCTGAAACGAAGACATGTGCAGGTGAAAAAAGTTCAATCCCGCGAAGATATCGATCTTTTCGTCGATATATACCGCGAAAATATGAGAAGGGTGCAAGCTTCGCAAATGTATTTTTTCCCGAATGAGTATTTTTACCGACTGATGGAAGAACTCCCTGCTTCTCTGTTTTTAGCCTATTATAGAAAAAAACCCATCAGCGGTTCGCTTTTTACTACTTGCAACGGTATTGTTCAACCCCATTTGAGCGCTACCCTAAATGATTACCTTCGCTGGAGTCCGCTGAAATTGGTTTGGGATTATATTCGTAGAGATGCCATTGCTAAGAATGAAAAGTGCTTGCATTTGGGAGGAGGCGTTGGAGGAGCAGACGATTCGTTGTTCCAATTTAAAGCGCAATTTTCGGATTTGCGGTTTAAATTCAAGATTTGGCGATACATTCATAATGAAGAAGAATATAATCGTTTGGTTTCAGAAAAATTCGTAAATCAAACGCCGCGCTCATCGTTTTTCCCGCTTTATCGGATCGACCTGAAATAGATTATTCGTTCCGAATATCCCCCGGATCCTGCAAATCCCGATAGAAAGATATAAAAATCGGGATGGGTTTATGCAAAACTTATCATATTTCATTATCTTTGTTTTCAATTGCATTTTGTTTATTAATAAAACCCAACTTAATTATATATGAATGAAAGAAAGAATTGAAAAATTGAACCAACTGAACAGACAAGCCGAATTAGGCGGCGGACCGGACCGTATCACCAAACAACATTCTGCAGGAAAACTGACTGCGAGAGAAAGAATTGATTTGTTATTGGAAAAAGGTACTTTCGTGGAAATCGATAAATTCGTTACTCACAAATGTTATGATTTTGGAATGGAAAAACAGCGTCCCTTGGGCGATGGGGTTGTTACCGGATACGGTTTAATCGGTAATCGTACGGTTTTTGTCTTCGCTCAGGATTTTACCGTTTTCGGAGGCGCTTTGTCGGAAACTTACGCGCGAAAGATTTGTAAAATCATGGATTTAGCGATGGAAGTGGGCGCGCCCGTAATCGGATTAAATGATTCGGGCGGTGCACGTATCCAGGAAGGGGTTCGCTCACTGGCGGGATACGCCGATATTTTCCTCCGAAACTCGCTGGCTTCGGGAGTAATCCCACAAGTGAGCGCAATCATGGGACCTTGCGCCGGAGGAGCCGTTTATTCGCCGGCACTCACCGATTTTATCCTGATGGTTAAAGAGAGCAGTTATATGTTCATCACCGGTCCGGACGTTGTAAAATCCGTTACGCAGGAAGATGTTACCAAAAATGAACTGGGCGGTTCCGACATTCATACGAGCCGTTCGGGAGTCGCTCATTTTTCTGCCGACAACGATATCGACTGTATTCTGAAAATTCGTGAATTGATGTCGTTTCTGCCGAACAACAATATGGCGGAACCTCCGTTCGTACCCACAACCGACAGTCCCAACAGAGCCGATCATTCGCTGGATTTATTGATTCCGACAAATCCGAATCAACCCTACGATATCAAAGAGTTGATTGTTTCGGTAGCCGACGACGAAAATTTTATGGAAGTACAGGAAGATTATGCGAAAAATATTATTATCGGCTATATCCGGCTGAACGGCAAAAGCATTGGTGTCGTTGCCAATCAACCTGCCTCTTTAGCAGGATGCCTCGACATCAACGCGTCGGTGAAAGCGGCTCGTTTTGTCCGTTTCTGCGATGCTTTCAACATTCCGTTGCTGACCTTCGCCGATGTTCCCGGCTTCCTCCCCGGAGTAAATCAGGAGTACGACGGAATAATCCGCCACGGAGCTAAATTGCTGTATGCCTATTGCGAAGCAACCGTCCCGAAAGTGACGGTGATTACGCGAAAAGCCTACGGAGGCGCTTACGACGTGATGAGTTCAAAGCACATCCGCGGCGATATTAATTTTGCCTATCCTACGGCTGAAATTGCCGTTATGGGTGCCGACGGCGCTGTAAATATTCTTTTCCGCAAGGAAATTGCAGAGGCAAAAGATCCCGACGCCAAACGAAAAGAATTGAACGACGACTACCGTGATAAATTTGCAAATCCCTATCGTGCAGCCGAACTGGGTTATATCGATGAAATCATCGAACCCTCTGTAACCCGTTCCCGCTTGATTCGCAGTTTTGAATTGCTCGCCAACAAACGGCAATCCAATCCTCCTAAAAAACATGACAATTTGCCTTTGTAAGATTATGATTAAAAAAGTTTTAGTAGCCAATCGCGGCGAAATAGCCATGCGCATTTTCCGCACATGCCGCGTAATGAACATACCTACGGTCGCTATTTACACGCATGTGGACCGGGGCGCTCTGCATGTCCGATATGCCGAAGAAGCCTATTGCATTTCGGAAAATGAATCGGATACTTCCTATTTGAAGCCGGAAATCATTCTCGAAATTGCCAAGAAAACGGGAGCTGCCATTCATCCCGGTTACGGGTTTTTGTCCGAAAATGCCGATTTTGCCCGACGATGCGAAGAAGAAAAAGTTATTTTCATTGGTCCAAAGTCCGACATCATTGCGAAAATGGGCGTAAAAACCGAAGCGCGTAAAATCATGGAGGAAGCCGGCGTACCGATTGTTCCCGGCACCAAAGACCCTGTATCCGGCCTGGAAGACGCCCGAGCCAAAGCCAAAGAAATCGGTTACCCGATTATGCTGAAAGCTTTAGCCGGCGGAGGCGGAAAAGGAATGCGCCTCGTTCGCAAGGAAGAAGAGTTGGGCGCCGCTTTCCGTATGTCAGCCTCCGAAGCCGCCAATTCGTTTGGCAACGATGCCATTTACATCGAAAAGTATATCGAGAATCCGCACCACATAGAAGTGCAAATCTTGGGCGATAAATACGGAAACGTCATCCACCTTTATGAACGGGAATGTTCCATTCAGCGCCGAAACCAAAAAGTGATTGAAGAATCGCCCTCGCCTTTCGTAAAAGAAGAAACGCGTAAAAAGATGCTGGACGTCGCCGTTGCCGCTTGTAAGAAAATCGGCTATTGCAGCGCCGGAACACTGGAATTTATGATGGACAAAGATCAGAATTTTTATTTTCTCGAAATGAATACCCGTTTGCAGGTGGAACATCCGGTGACGGAAGAATGTACGGGTGTTGATTTGGTTAAGGATATGATTCTGGTGGCGGGAGGTAGTCCTTTGCCCTACAAACAGGAAGAGATTGAGTTCCGCGGCGCCGCCATCGAATGTCGAATTTATGCCGAAGACCCGGAAAACAATTTCATGCCTTCGCCCGGACTCATCCGTGTGCGTGAAGCTCCCGAAGGACGGAATGTGCGGCTCGATAGTTGCGCTTATGCCGGGTTTGAAGTTTCTCTGCATTACGACCCGATGATCGCTAAATTATGTACGTGGGGAAGAAATCGCGAATCAGCAATTTCCAACATGAGGCGTGCTCTGAGAGAATATAAGATATTGGGAATTAAGACAACAATTCCCTTCCATCTGCGCGTTTTGCAGAACAATACTTTCTTGAAGGGCAACTACGATACTACCTTTATCGATACGAAATTCGATAAAGAAGAACTCAAGCGCCGCCAAAGCAGCGATCCTACGGTAGCAATCATCGCTGCCGCTTTGAAGCACTATGAACTGGAAAAAGAAGCGGCTGCTCGTGCCACTACTGTCCCGCTGGTGGGTGAATCTTTATGGAAATATTACGGAAAACTGCAAATGTCGGCAAATAATTTCTAATTTTATGGAAAAAATGAAAGCCTTAGCAACTTATTATGCAACGATAAACGACTTACCCGATACAGAATTTAAAGTGGAAATTCTGGAAGACGGTCCGATCAAAAAATTATCCGTCAACGGAATTATTTACGATGTGGATTATAACCTAGGAGGCGATACCATTCATTCTATCATAATGAACAACAAATCGCACGGTGTTCAGATAACCGCACTCGGCAATTCCAACTACGAAGTGAAAAACAAAGGTGATTATTTTATGGTTAATGTCGTCGACGAGTTGAAAAAAATGCGTATGGCCCGTTCCAAATCATCGGTGATCGGTCGCCAGGTAATCACTGCGCAAATGCCGGGCGTCATTTTGAGAGTATATGTCAAGCCGGGCGAAGAAGTAAAAGCCGGAGCTCCCCTTTGCGTACTGGTTGCAATGAAAATGGAGAACGAAATTCGAAGCCCGATCGACGGAATCGTCAAAGAAGTATATATCAAAGACAACGATAAAATGGCTGTGGGCGATAAAATGCTCGTGGTTGAATAGTTAACACTATTATCCTTTTTCCGGACCGCTCGTTTCAAAGAATTGGATCGAACGATCCGGAAAGTTGGATCCACCGATCCCGAAAATTGGATCGAACGATACACCTACTATGCAGTCGGGCTGTCTAAACAAAACAATCGGCTTAGCGACGTAATTGTTGTCGCTATTGACTTTGCACCTGCCTATCCCTATCTAACAACTAAACCATGTAACCCTGAGATAAATTTTTGTTACAACGATGAAATTTAATGTAACACTTATTTGTGAAAATATGTGAAACCTTAGCCTATCTTTGCGCCTAAATTATTATCCATAATACTAATGATATTTTTTTAATTTTGTTATTATGAAAAAAATTATTTTCGGAAAATCCATTCGATTTTTATTTGTATTCCTTGTCATTCCTTTGTGGTTAAGCGCCCAAGATATTTCCGTCTCCGGTAAGGTTACGGATAAATCCGGGGAAGCGCTTATCGGCGTAAGTATTACGGAAAAGGGGACAACCAATGGTGTTGCGAGCGATGCCGACGGCAATTATTCTCTGACGATCTCCCGCAATGCAACTTTAGAGTTTCTCTATCTGGGTTACGCCACTCAAACGATTTCCGTTCAGGGGCGAAGCTTGATTAATGTGGTTATGCAGGAAGACACCAAAGCTTTGGGAGAAGTGGTGGTGATAGGGTATGGAACACAACGCAGAGAAGCGGTTACCGGTTCGGTCGCTAACATTGGCGGAAATGACATTCGAGAAGTGCCTGCCGGTGATTTAACCAATGCTTTGCAAGGACGCGTGGCAGGTGTGCAAATGTCGCAAACCTCTACAAAGCCTGGAAGTACGATGCAGATCCGTATCAGAGGTACTCGCTCTATTAACGCAAGCAATGATCCATTGGTTGTGTTGGACGGTATCCCTTTTGCAGGAACTATTGGCGATATCACTCCTGAAGATATCAAAAGCATCGATATTCTAAAAGATGCTTCTGCTACAGCTATCTATGGTTCTCGCGGAGCTAACGGCGTTATTTTGGTAACAACCTATTCAGGTAATAAAAATCAATCTGCGCAAGTGAGCTACAGCGGATATTTTGGATGGAAAGAGGCTATTAAATATCCGATGATGAATGCAACTGATTATGCGGCTCTCCGCAACAGAGCTAATGATGCCCTTAATACAAAAGGCGGTGGTGACGAACCCAGAGATGATAACGGTGATTATACCGCCAATACCGATTGGCAAAATTTATTCTTTAGAACTGGTATTGTAACCAGCCACGATTTAAGTGTAATGGGCGGCAGCGAAAAAGGCAGTTACAAATTTGGTGCCGGCTACTATGATGATCAAGCTGTAATACCGCTTCAATGGTATAACCGTTACTCTATACGCGGTTCTGTAGATCAGAAAATAGGAATACTGAGGGTAGGTTTTACCACCAATAATAACTTCAATATTACCAGTGGATCCAGTATAGGATTAAATAGTATGTTAAGTATATCGCCTCTTGTTGATCCGTATAATCCTGACGGTTCCTTTAAAAGAACGGTAGCAATGCCTCAAGATACCTATTGGGTTTATACTCGATCTTCATTGTCTGATTTAGGCGACTCGTATGCCAATCAAACCAAAGCGTTTGGTTCATATAACTCGGCTTATGCAGAGTTATCGATTCCGGGAGTGGATGGCTTGAAAGCTCGTGTCAATCTGGGGGGTAACTATCGCCAGAGCAATTATGGAAGTTATACGGGAGCAGGTACTTTTAATACTAATCCCACCAGTCAAACCAATGCAACTATAAGTAACTCACTGACATATAATTGGACGGATGAAAACTTATTGACATACGATCACACTTTTGCCGAAAAGCATAATCTCAATATAGTGGCGATGTATTCTGCCGAACAAACCTTTTACAACAAGTACACCATTTCGAGGAAAAATATTGCTGCAGATTTCTTTCAGTATTATAATCTGGGAGAAAGCTCTACCGACAGTAATGATGATATAACCATCAACCCGGGTACTCCATCAGGAGCAACTACTCCTGATCAAGACTATCAGGTAAGTGGTTTAGAGTCATGGATGGGACGCGTAATGTATTCGTATGACGACCGATATATGATAAGCGCTACCCTTCGCTCTGATGCCTCTTCTCGATTGGCTCCCGGTCATCAATGGCATACTTATCCGGCTGTCTCAGTGGGATGGAATATTGGTAAGGAGGCTTTTATGAAGGATGTCTCGTGGTTGGACGCTTTGAAAATACGTTTGGGTTGGGGACAAACTTCTAACCAAGCGATTGCGCCTTATGCTACGCTGGGAAAATTAAGTACTGTACCTTACAATTTCGGATCTGCCGGATATACTACCGGTTTATCTGTATCGTCGCTTCCTAATCCATACTTGGGATGGGAGTATTCAAAAACAACCAATGCAGGCTTGGAATTCGCACTTTTCAAAAATCGCTTGTCCGGTACATTCGAATTATATAATACAGATACTAAAGACCTATTGTTAAATGTGAATTTACCTCCTACTTCAGGAGTAAGCAGCTATACGGGTAATGTTGGCGCTACCAATAATAAAGGATGGGAACTTACACTCAATGGCACGATTATAAAATCAAGAGATTGGCAATGGGATGCCGGCGTTAACTTCACGGGAAATAAAAATAAAATTGTAAGCCTTGCTTCGGGACAACAAGAGGATATTAATAACTGGCTGTTTGTGGGTCATCCGCTAAATGTAATTTACGACTATAAAAATATCGGAATCTGGCAACAAAATGACCCGTATATGAATATCTTAGAACCTGGTTCAAGTAATAAACCCGGTATGATTAAGGTACAATACACCGGAGATTACAATCCGGATGGAACGCCGACAAGGCAGATTGGTTCTGCTGATCAACAAGTAATTGACTGCGACCCCAATTGGGTAGGAGGTTTCAACACCCGCGTAGCTTATAAAGGAATTGACTTGACTGTTGTAGGTTCTTTCCAAAATGGCGGTATTGTAAACAGTACGCTTTATGGATCTGCCGGATATATTAATTCGGAAGACGGTCGCCGTGGTAACATTCAGATCGATTATTGGACGCCTACCAATCTCAATGCAAAGTTTCCGGATCCAAATGGTCCAAAAGCAAGCAACAATCCTAAATATGGTTCTACTTTAGGCTACTTCAGCGGAACTTATCTGAAAGTAGGTACTGCTACCTTGGGCTATAACTTCGATCCGAAATTTATCCAAAAAGCCGGTATACAGAGATTACGTGTTTATTTCACAGTACAAAATCCTCTGATATTGTTTTCCCCTTATCACAGCCAATCGGGTATGGACCCACAGACAAACTCTTATGCCAACGATGGCAGCATGATGTCGGTTCCGTATTCGGCAGCTTTGTCACGCTTGTTAACAGTAGGCTACAATACGCCTGAATCTCATAACTATATGATAGGTCTTAATGTAACATTCTAAAAGTTAGATAACAATGAAACATATTTTTAATAAACCATTGATAGGAATACTCTTTGCGGTGTTGTTTCTTACAGGTTGCTCCGATATTTTGCAGGAACAGCCGCGCAGTATGTTTACGCCCGCTTATTTTTCAACTGACGCAGGCGTTCAAGGAGGATTAACCTCATTATATGCCACTCTTCGCTTGTGGGGAAGCGGTTATTTCATGAATGCTTATCAGGATGGCACGGACGAATCGACATGGGGTGGTAATTCGGATAACAATATCTGGCAACTTGATTTTTCAGGAGTAAGCACAATTTCTCCACAGAGCAGTAATACCAATTTTTTGTGGGGTGCAGCATTCCCGGCTATAAACACTGCCAGCGGCGTAATTGAAAATGGCACTGCGGCAGGAATTTCAAATTCTTTACTTGCCGAAGCGTATTTCTTCCGTGGATTCTACTATTTTTGGTTGGTACAAACTTATGGTGGTGTTCCCTTGGATTTGGGAGCCGGCGATTTGAAATTTAATACTTCTACCATTAGAGTATCAGTGCGTAATACCGTTCCTGAAGTATATACCAAAGGTATATTTCCCGATTTACTGCAGGCTATAAATGACTTGGGCGATTCCCGCATACAAGGGGGAGTATCAAAGACGCTTGCACAATTGTATTTAGCAAAAGCATATTTAACTTATGGATGGTGGCTCGAAAATCCAAATAATATTCCTACTTATCCGGCTTGTGACGGCGCTGACCCTGACGGACACGATCCTCAATGGTATTATCAGCAAGCCTACAATGTGGCTACTGCTGCAATTGCCGCTCCAAGTCAAGGCTTCTTTGGAGATGCTCAAACCCAAGGATCTTTTGGTTTACAACCTACGTTCTACGATGTGAATAATGGTGCGAATGAAAGAAACAGCGAAGAGTTGCTGTATTCCGATCATACGGCAAACAGCACTTTGTATAATGGCTCAGACCCCAACGGCTATAGTGGAGGTTCTCTTGCCGGTCCGGAAAACTTTGTCTGCTGGTTCGAACAATTTAATTACACTTCTTCAACTAACAGTTCTTCAAATACAACATGGACTAAGATCGGAAATCTTCAAGCACAATCTGCCTCCGGCGGTCCTTTAATGCGTTCCGCAATGCAATCGCTGGGGCGGCCGTGGACAATGAATGCTCCTCCTCAAGGTATATTCTATAATACTTTTGCCGATAAAACCAATGATTCCCGTTATGACGGCACTTTTGTAACGTGTTACCGTGCCATTCTTAATGAAGGCGGTGTTACGAATCCGGTGTATGGACCTAATTTCATCCAGATTAATCAAGGTGATCCTGTTATAACATTTTTGCCTAATGACACAACAGGCGTTGATTACTCTAACAAACCATACGATAGCTCTATCGGGGCGGGTGTCCTTCCCGGCAGAGGAGATTTTGTGATAGAACCTAATCAAATCAGCAGAACCCGCTTCCCCGGCAACTGGAAAGTAGGACCCTATCGCACTGATACGAATGGATTTTTAACAGGTATGAATGCCAGTAGTACACGTCCTTTTTATATAGCAAAATTCTCGGAATTGTATCTGATTGCAGCCGAAGCTGCCGTGAAAGGTGCAAGCGGTTCAATGTCTGCTCGCGATTTGGTCAATGTGCTTCGTGCCCGTGCCGGTATTTGGCATTTCAACAATAATAAACACATAGCTGTTAATGAAGATCACAGCGCAGATATGATAGCAGCTACTCCTGCTGCCATCACCATTGACTATATATTGTCAGAACGCAGCCGTGAATTTTTTGGCGAAGAATATCGCTGGTTGGATCTGGTTCGTACTCAGAAATGGATTGACTATAGTAGAACTTTTACTATCGTAGATTATCCGGAAAAAAATAATTGGGGTAATAAACCTGCTACAACAGTTACACGTAATATCACTCCGCAGAATTATTTACGTCCTATCCCTCAAACACAAATTGACGGTTTGGATATGAGTGATGGGGATAAAGCCGCTTATCAGAATCCGGGATATTAATTAAAAATTAAATATTAAAAATTTAATAGTAATAATAATTATGAATAAGAAATTAAAATATGCAGTGTTCGTTTTGTCGGCTATAGCTATATTGAGTTCTTGCAAAGATGATAATAACGGACCAAGCTATAAGGGAGGCACGCAAGGAACTGCTGTTTCTTTACAAGCTTCCTCTCCGGTAACAATCGGCATGGAAACGGATAATAATGCGTCGGCTGATGCTAACTATCTGCAAACAATGGCGGCAAACGCTTCGCAAACCACTTTCAGCTCTGCCATGACGCATGGTGCTGTGGTGCAAAACGATGGTACATTGAACTTTACTACGCCCGATACGCAAATGGCCGCTGTAAAAGCTGCAAACATTCAAAACATCTGGGGTAAAGCTCTCTGCTGGTATCAAAATCAAAATGCAACTTTTTTGAATACTTTGGTTGGTGCGGCAGCTCCCAATGCCTTGGCTGATGGAAATCCGGATTTTGAAGATTGGGACGACAATCAGACGGCTACAACTTGGGTTTGGGCAAACGGTAAAGACACCTATGGCACTATTGCGAAAGAAACCGGTGCAACAAATGTAAACCACGGTTCCGCATCCATGTCTATGACTATTATCCAAACAGTCACGAGCGCCGGCAGCAGTTGGCATTTACAATTAGTCAGTGCTCCTTTCATGACTGTTGCAGGACATGAGTATTCGGTTAGTTTCTATGCAAAGACTTCTGTCGATGGTTGCTATTATCAAGGCGAATGGGACCATAGCGGTAACCCCGCTTATACGGGTGGTGTTACCCTTAACACCGCTTGGACGAAATATACGATGCTATTTAATGGGACGAACCCAAAGGGAACCGGAGCTCCAACAACTATTTCTTTTGATATGGCATATAGTCCGGTTGGCGCGATTATTTATTTGGATAATATAGTTATCGTTGACGAAACGCAAGCGTTAATTGATGCTCAGCCTGACGTGATTGCAGCACGTGTAGATTCCGAATTCAAGAATTGGGTGAACGCTATGGTTACGCATTATAAAGGTAAGGTAGTAGGTTGGGATGTAATAACCGAATTGTTTGCTGACGACGGTACTATCCGCAACAATAAAAATACGAGTAGTTCAACAGCTACCGATTGGTTTGTTTGGTCAAATTATTTGGGTGAAAACATTGGTACGGAAGCGTTTAATTTGGCTCATGCCGCCGACCCGAATGCTTTGCTGTTTATCAATGAATCCGGTTTGGAATCAAATTCCACAAAATTGGATGCCTTAATAGCTTATGTACAGTCGTTGCAATCTCAAGGCGTCCATATAGACGGTATTGGTACTTCAATGCATGTCAATGTTGCTACTGCAATGGCCGGCGTCGATTACATGTTCCAAAAACTTGCCGCTACAGGCTTAAAGATACGGATTTCCGAACTGGATGTTTCGGTTAATCCCAATGATATATTTGCCTTTGTATTGACGCCTGATGTATTGGAATTTCAAGCCGTTACCTACCATGATGTAATTGCTTCTTACTTGAAAAATGTACCGGCTGCGCAACGACAAGACATCACCGTTTGGGGTGTAAACGACTCGAACAGCTGGCTGTATAATAGCGGTTCGGATTTCCCCTTACTGTTCGACGATAGCTATATTACAAAACCGGCTTTTGACGGATTTTTGCAAGCGCTGAAAGGGCAATAAAGTTTGTTTAGTTTATCAAGAATAATCAAAGATATTAATTTGTAAATTATGAATTATGAATTATGAATTTCAGGGGATTACGGGTCAAGCTCGCAATGACAAAATTCATAATTCATAATTTATAATTTATAATTAATAATTTATAATTCTAACTTAGAAATAGTTAACGGAAAAAGTTTTTTACTAACGAAAGCTACAAAAATGAAGAGATGATTAATCCCGAATTACAAACCATTTATCCGGAATTAACCCCGCAATGGAACCGCAACTTTGTTAATGTTTTACAAAGAACTTCCAATAGTATAATTATGAGACAAATCCATAAAATAAAACTCGCCGTTATTTTATTTTTTGCAGCGCTTTCCGTCTCCGCTCATGTTCGTCTGCCGCAATTAGTCAGCGACGGTATGGTTTTGCAGCGCGATGTGCCTGTTAAAATTTGGGGATGGGCTTCACCCGGCGAAAAGGTGACGGTTTCTTTTATTCAAGGAATTGCGGGTCATGCCCGCAACGACAAAGCATCACACCCCTATGTGACCCAATCCGATACCGATGGAAAATGGGAAATTCAGCTTCCGCCCCAAAAGCCGGGAGGACCTTATACAATCAAAATTGATACGATTGAAATTAGAAATATTTTAATAGGAGATATCTGGCTTTGTTCCGGACAATCGAATATGGAAACGCCTGTTTCACGCGTCATTACCATGTTCGGAAACGAAATACGGACTTACAGCAATCCGAATATCCATTATGTTAAAATACCGCTGACCTATAATTTTCACGGTCCGCAAGACGACCTTCCTCCCTGTTCGTGGGTGGAATTAAATCCTGAAACGGCACCCGATTTTTCGGCTGTCGCTTATTTCTTTGCGAAAGAACTATACGAAAAAACCAATGTTCCCATCGGCTTAATCAATTCAAGTGTAGGAGGTTCACCCGCAGAAGCTTGGATTAGCGAAGAAGCCCTGAAACCTTTCCCCGCTCTGTTGAACGATATGCGTCTTTGTCAATCGGACGAATTTGTGCAAGAAATGCTTCGGCTGGCTTCTCTTCCCGGACAACGCTGGAATGCCGTTTTGAATAAAGAAGACAAAGGTTTGAACGAAGCCGTGAAATGGTATTCTCCGCAATACGACGACCGGTTGTGGGCAATCACTAATTTATTGAATAACGGTTTTGGTATAAAAGATGCACGTCCCGTGAACGGCGTGTTCTGGTTTCGGAAAGAAATTGAACTTCCTCAAGAATATGAAAATCAACCGGCGATGCTGTATATGGGTCGCATTGTGGATGCCGATTCGGTATTTATCAATGGAATATGTGTTGGCACAACCGGTTATCAATATCCTCCGCGTAATTACACCGTTCCGGCTAACGTTCTGAAAGGCGGAAAAAATCAAATCACGGTGCGCTTGGTCAGCCAAGCCGGTTTTTCTGAGTTTGTTACAGACAAGCCTTATAAATTGGTTTTTCCGGACCGCGAAGTCAGTCTGAAAGGTCCATGGAAATACAATACCGGAGCGCTTATGCCGCCGATGCCCGGAGGAGGAATCACTTTCCAATACAAACCCACAGGACTTTACAATGCAATGATTGCTCCGTTGAAACACCTGGCTGTCAAGGGAGTTATCTGGTATCAGGGCGAATCGAATACCGGCAGATACAACGAATATTACGATTTGATGACCACGCTTATCTCCGATTGGCGGAATTTGTGGGGTAAAGACCTGCCTTTTATAAGCGTTCAATTGGCTAATTTCATGAAACCCGCTTTATTGCAGCAACAAAGCGATTGGGCGGAATTACGGGAGATACAACGTAAACTTTATCAAACCGTTCCCAACACGGGAATGGCTGTCGCTATAGATTTGGGCGAATGGAACGATATTCATCCGCTCAATAAAAAAGAGGTAGGGAAACGGTTGGCGTTGCAAGCGCGCAGCCTCGCTTACGGCGAAAAAATATTCGCCGACGGTCCGGTTTATCAATCGAACACACCGGACAGCAACCGAGTGATTCTTTCATTTAAAACCGGTACCGACCATCTAAAGCCGGTGAACGAATTGAAAGGTTTTGCCCTTGCCGGTCCTGATGGTATTTTTAAACCGGCTCAAGCAATCATCGACGACAATCGTGTCATTGTGCGGAACGATAAAATCGCTCAACCCGTTAAAGTGCGTTATGCCTGGGCGGATAATCCGGAAGGTGCAAATCTGTATAATCAAGAAGGCTTACCGGCATCACCGTTTCAGTGCGAAATCGCACCTTGTTTGCAAACCGCAAAATTGAGCCGGACAGCGCAAGAAGTGCAGACTTTTAACTCCAATTCCGACGGAGACGTACCTCTTGCCGGTTCCTCTTACGGTTATGAAATGTGGACGGAGGGCGGAAATAATAATTCGCTCTTATGGTTCGGACCCAATCAGGGAGGCGGAGCTGCATTCCGTACGGAATGGAACAACGCCCACGATTACTTGGGACGAGTGGGTTTCTATATGGATCAAGGCAAGCCCTATACCGATTACAAAAATCTTTATGCCGATTATAACTATACCCGGTCGGCAAACGGCACGGGCGGCGGATATTCGTATATCGGTGTTTACGGCTGGACTAAAAATCCATTGGTTGAATGGTATGTCGTCGAGGATTGGTATAACGGCGAAATATTGGCTAATTCAAAAATTTTAGGAACCTACAAAGGTGATTTTACTACGTCGGACGGCGTCGTGTACAAGATTTACCGAAACGTAAGACCTGCCGGTTCAGGTAATATCCTGGACGACGGTCAGCCGTTTCCCCAGTACTTCAGCGTGCGACAAAGAGCCAATAACTCTCCCGAAACTCCAATCTGCGGTTCGGTAGCAATAACCGAGCATTTCAAAGAGTGGGAAAAGTTCGACGATATGAAAATGGGTAACGATTTGTACGAGGTGAAATTTCTTGTCGAAGCAGGAGGCGGAACCGGTTGGTTTGAAGCATCCTATTTGAAATTATCGAAGGAAGATCTCCCGCGCAAATAATTATGAATGAAATGTCATTGCGGGCTTGACCGGCAATCCCTTGACAATTAAATGAATTGTGATTTATAAATGTGAATGCTGTTAATAATCTTTTGAATAATATTAATACAAAAATTTAATAATTTATGGATGCTGCTACTACTAAAGAATCAAAAGGATTCTACAAACTTTCATGGCTGCAACGAATAGGATTCGGCAGCGGAGATTTTGCACAAAATTTAATTTTTCAAACAGTGATGCAATATGTCTCTATTTTTTATACCACTGTTTTCAAAATAGATCCAAAGGTATTGGCTATTATGGTGTTTATACCGCCCGTTATTAATATATTCGGATCCATGGCGCTGGGCGCTTTCATCGATAAGCATAATCCCAAATGGGGGAAATATCGTTCCTACCTGATTATCGGAGGCGTTCCGCTTATGGCATTTGCCGTTCTTTGCTTTTGGAACGGATTTCCCGGATCAACACCCTATGCTTTTATTACTTATACAGGATTGTGTTTGCTCTACACTTTGGTCAGTTTGCCTTACGGAGCCTTGTTTGCTTCGCTTACACGCGATACGGATGAAATGAACAAACTTACGTCAACCCGTATGGTTCTTGCCAATTTGGGCGGACTCACTGTGGCTCTCGGAATACCTACTTTTGTACGTTTTCTTTCCCCCGACGGAAAATTCAATACTGCAATCGCTGCTCCCGCATGGTTTACCACCATCATTATTTTAGCACTCCTGGGAGTGGCTTTGTTGATTTTCTGTTTTTCACAAAGCAAAGAACGTGTGGTGGTTGAGGCTGATAAAGCATCGAAAGTAAAAGTATCCGATATGTGGAATGAATTTGTACGAAACAAACCCTTGCGCGTTGTGGCGCTTTTTATCTTTACGGCTTTTGCCATGATGTCAATCTATAATGCGGCAGGAGCTTATTTCATAACATACAATTTGCATGCACAAAAATATACCGGTTTGTTTCAAGGAATTGGCTTTTTACCGGCATTTATTTTTTTACCCTTGTTACCTGCAATTATTAAAGCTATCGGTAAAAAGAAAATGTTTTACATTTTCCTTCTCATCGCTATCATCGGTACAGCTTTACTCTACATTGTTGCAGTAGTTCCCGAACTTCGCTCGCAAATATGGATCATAATGCTAGCGCAATTTATCAAATGCACGGGTATCATTGTTGCTACCGGCTACATGTGGGCATTGGTTCCCGAAGTAATTGCTTACGGCGAATACATCACAGGCTTTCGTATTCCGGGTACGATAAATGCTGTTATCGGTATTGTTTTTCAACTCGGATTAGCTGTTGGGCTCTTTTTACCCAATATGGTACTGAGTTATGTGGGTTTTGACAAAGATAATGCCGTGAGCCAATCCGATTTTGCACTACGAGGCATTTTGTGGTTGGTTGCAGTTATTCCCGCAATATTGTTGATCGTGGAACTATTTATTATTTCCCGATACAAATTGGATGATCATTTCCTCGAAAAAATAAACAGGGAGATAGAAGAAAAGCAATCGAAATAAAGAAAATGAAATAATTGGGTAATGAAATTAATAAAACAACTATTAATAATGATGTTGCTGTGCCTTCCGTTCTTGAATTGCACATCAACAAAAAAAGAAGAACCGAAAACAACGCTTAAAGATGCCCTTTCCGGAAAATTCCTGATAGGCACAGCAATGAACAGTAGCCAGATATGGGGAAAAGACACATTGGGCGTTAAAGTAATAACGCAACAATTTGATGCCGTCGTTGCTGAAAATTGTATGAAAAGTATGCATTTGCAACCCAAGGACGGCGAATTTGATTTTAAGGATGCCGACCAATTCGTCGATTTCGGAGAACGCAACAATATGTTTATCACCGGACATTGCTTGATTTGGCATTCACAGGTTCCCGCCTGGTTCTTCACGGATACCGTGGGAAAAGATGTGTCGAAAGAAATCCTCACCGAACGCATGAAAAATCATATTACGACCGTCGTATCGCGTTACAAAGGACGGGTCAAAGGTTGGGACGTAGTGAATGAAGCGCTTAACGACGATGGTACTTACCGCAACAGTAAATTTTATACTATTATCGGTAAAGATTTTATTCCGCTGGCGTTTAAATTCGCTCACGATGCCGACCCGGATGCCGAACTCTATTACAATGATTATAACGAATGGTATGCCGGAAAAAGAGACAGTATCGTGAAAATGGTAATACAACTGAAAGACCAAGGACTGCGAATCGATGCCGTTGGAATGCAAGGACATATCGGCATGGACTATCCAAACCTCGAAGATTATAAGGCTGCTATGGACTCGTTTGCCGCCGCCGGAGTGAAGGTAATGGTAACCGAACTTGAATTAAGTGCTTTACCAACACCCCGCCCGAACGTGGGAGCCAATATTTCAGATATCGAAATTTATCGCAAAGAAATGAATCCTTATACCGACGGTTTGCCTGATTCTGTTGCTACTGCCTGGACCAACCGTATGGCTTCCTTTTTTAAACTTTTTATAGACAATAGCGACAAAATAGAGCGCGTTACTTTATGGGGAGTCTCGGACGCCGACTCATGGAAGAACGATTTCCCGATGCCGGGACGAACAGACTATCCTTTGTTGTTTGACCGCAATCATCAGCCGAAAACGATAGTATCAACCATTATTCAAGAAGCAAAAAAAAACAAATAACAATCAATTTATATGAACACACCTAAATATTTAGTTCCGAACGATTATATGGCAGATCCTGCCGTACATATTTTTAACGGTAAATTGTATATTTACCCTTCTCACGACCGCGAAAGCGGTATTCCGGAAAACGATAACGGCGATCATTTTGATATGAAAGATTATCATGTGTTTTCGTTAGACGATGTTGAAAACGGCGAAGTTACCGATTATGGCGTCGTTTTGGATGTTAAAGACATTCCGTGGGCCGGACGTCAGCTCTGGGATTGCGATGTCGCGCATAAAAACGGTAAATACTATATGTATTTTCCGCTCAAAGACAAAAACGATATTTTCCGTATCGGAGTCGCTATTGCCGATTGTCCCGAAGGACCTTTTATTCCGCAACCCGATCCGATTCGCGGAAGCTACAGTATTGATCCCTGTATTCTGGAAGAAGACGGCGAATATTATATGTATTTCGGAGGATTATGGGGCGGACAATTGCAACGTTACCGTGATAACAAAGCATTGGAAATCACTTGTTTCCCGGAAAATAACGAACCGGCGATTCCTTCGCGGGTAGTAAAACTGAGCAACGATATGCTCGAGTTTGCCGAAGAACCTCGTTCGGTCGTGATCTTGGATAAAGACGGCAACCCGTTGACGGCAGGCGATAATCAACGCCGCTATTTCGAAGCATCCTGGATACATAAGTATAACGGAAAATATTATTATTCCTATTCTACCGGCGATACACACCTTTTGTGCTATGCTATCGGCGATAATCCTTATGGCCCGTTTACTTATCAAGGCATTATCCTGACTCCGGTTGTCGGGTGGACCACCCATCATGCAATCGTAGAGTTCAAAGGGAAATGGTATCTCTTTCATCACGATAGCGTTCCTTCCGGCGGAAGAACTTGGCTGAGAAGTCTCAAAGTAGTGGAATTGACTTATAATCCCGACGGAACGATTCAAACCATCGACGGAGGAGGAGAGTAAAATAATTTGGAATTATAAATCAGGAATCATAAACCCTCAAAGGCTTCGCTTCTTTGAGGGTTTTTTGTCAAAATGTCAAAAACCCTACCCTTAAATACACGCTACATAGACCGTACCAAGTCCGTACCAAGTCCGTATCCGGCGTTTTTTCACGAAAGAAAGGAAATCCCTTCATTTACTTAAAATATGATATTATTTCTGTTTCTTATCCTTAAATTTTGTCTTTTACCCACTTTTCTTTAACTTTGTACACTTGACAATTTATTAAAGAAAATAGGATATGAAACTGAAAAAGGATTATAAATGGTCGTTAGTAGTTCCGACCAGTATGGGGATTCGATTGACCCCTGTTGCTCAGGGTCAACCCATTCATAAGAGTGATCAATTGTTTATGCAGGCGACAAGCGCCGAAACGAATGTCGCAAGCGTTTCCGCTTATTTAGGTTTACCGGTTAAGGTTTTAACCACTTTTGTAAAAGGCAGTCCGATTGCCCAATTTATCAAAGACAACCTTCGCAGCCGTAATTTGGCATTCGAAGGAAAGGATGTCGAACCCGGCGGTCCTTGGGGATTACGTCACCAAATCAATATTGCCGACAGCGGCTTCGGTTCGCGTGGACCCCGCGTTTGGAATGACCGTGCCGGCGAAGTAGGTCGCACCCTGAATGTAAAAGACTTTGACTTGGATCGTCTTTTTGGTTTGCAAGGCGTACAAATATTGCATCTTTCGGGTTTGATTTGTGCTTTGTCGTCCGATACAAGCCGCTTTTGTCTGGAATTGGCTCGCGCCGCTAAAAAATATGAGACAAAAATCTCGTTCGACTTAAACTACCGGGCTTCTTTCTGGGGAGGCAGAGAACGGGAATTAAGTGAAATTTTCAGTGAAATTACTTCTATTTCGGATATTTTGATTGGTAATGAAGAAGATTTTCAGCTTTGTCTGGGCATTACAGGTCCTGAAGCCGGCGGTAAAGATATTGCTGCTGAAATTGAAAAATTTAAGGGGATGATTATGAATGTAAAGAAAGCATATCCGAATGTTTCCGTATTCGCCAACACATTGCGTGAAGTAGTTAATGTCAATGAACACTTGTGGGGCGCGATTTTGCTCGCCGATGACGAATGGCAGGTGATTGAACCGCGTTCAATCAGCGTACTCGACCGAATCGGCGGTGGCGACGGGTTTGTGGGTGGACTACTCTACGGCATATTGAAAGGCTGGGAACCCGAAAAATGGGCGCAATTCGGATGGGCTACCGGCGCGCTGGCTACTACCTTCATCACCGATTACGGACAGCCTGCCGACGAAGACCAGGTATGGAGTATTTGGAAAGGAAATGCAAGAGTCATAAGATAACGGTTAGTGGTTAGTGGTTAACGATTAGTTGATTAATCACTAACCACTAATCACTAACCACTAACCACTAATCACTAATAATATGATCTATTTCGAACACGGCGCTCCGGATTACGCTTTTCAACCGGAAGAATTAAAAGCAGTTGTTTTTACCGCATTAGACAAACTCGGACGAAGAGAAAAAGTATTAGCTATTCCGCCCGATTTCACGCGTTTTCACTCGCGGGCGGGAGAGTTAACGCAGTATGTATATGAGTATTACGGAGATCGTTTGACCGATATTATTCCGGCGTTGGGAACGCATTTTCCGATGACCGAAGAAGAAATCAAAAAGATGTATCCGGGCGTTCCGATTTCGCTTTTCAGGGTTCACAATTGGCGGGACGACGTGGTGACGGTCGGTACGGTTCCGGCTGAATTTGTGAGGCAAGTTTCGGAAGGCGCCGTCGATTATCCCGTGCCGGTTCAGGTAAACCGGATGTTGTTGGAAGGCGGCTACGACCTTATTCTTTCTCTCGGTCAGGTGGTTCCGCACGAAGTGATTGGCATGGCAAACTACAACAAGAATATTTTCGTTGGCGTAGGCGGAGCGGAATGTATCAACAAAAGTCACTTTATAGGAGCGGCTTACGGCATGGAACGCATCATGGGACGGGCATTGGGTCCCGTGCGGAAAGTGTTGAATTACGCTTCGGATAATTTCACCCGAAATCTTCCCATCGTATATCTCCAAACGGTCATATCGGAAGGGAAAGACGGCTTGCAAATGCGAGGACTTTATATCGGCGATGATTTCGAATGTTTTGAAAAAGCGGCTAAACTGTCGCTCGAAACGAACTTCCGCATGATGGATCGCGAGATGAAAAAAGTAGTGGTATATCTCAACCCGGAAGAGTTTCGCAGCACCTGGCTCGGCAACAAAAGCGTTTATCGTACACGAATGGCAATCGCCGACAACGGTGAACTGATCGTTCTTGCGCCCGGATTGCATCAGTTCGGCGAAGATTCAGGAATTGATAAACTGATTCGCAAATACGGTTATGTGCATACGCCGCAGGTGTTGAAATTGGTGAAAGAGAACGAAGACCTTCAAAACAGTTTGGGTGTTGCTGCCCATCTTATCCACGGCACTTCGGAAGGACGTTTCAACATAACCTATTGTCCGGGACATTTGACTCGTCAAGAAATTGAAAGCGTCGGTTTTCAGTATGCCGATTTGAACGAGATGATGAAAAAATACAATCCTGCCGTATTGAAAGACGGCTGGAACGAAGTTGCCGGCGAAGAAATTTATTATATTTCCAATCCGGCGTTGGGATTATGGGCGTATCGGGAACGATTTAAATGAAAATCTGCTTATTCGGTACGATATTTTCAAAAACTGCTTATCCACTTCGGTCAAGTAGATGTGTCAAAAACCTCATTTTGACCTAATTTTCCAACCGGAACAACATCAGTAGTTCGAATAACAAATTATTCTACTTGACCGAATGACACAAGAAGTTAAAAAAAATATCTTCATATTTGATATGAATTTTTGAAAAAATATAGTATCTTCGCAGTATAAATTACATAATATTACGACCTGTGTAAAAATTCGTAAATCATTAATTAAAAGTACAATAAATAAGAATAAAAGAATAAAAATTTTTATGTTTAGACAAATATTAGTTCCAAATGAGCATAATGCTACAGTGACCATACCTAATGAATTGTTTGGAAGGGAAGTCGTTGTTATGGCATTTCCGATAACAACCGCGCAATCAAAAGGGAAAAAACAGTTTGCGTGGCTAACCGGCAACTCAAAAATTGATAATCCTTTTGTAAACAGACAATAAAACGATTAATAATGAACAATTTAGCAGACATTGGTTTAATCGGTTTAGCCGTAATGGGCGAAAACTTGGTGCTTAACATGGAAAGTAAAGGTTTTACGGTTGCCGTCTATAACCGGACAGTTTCCAAAGTAGATGATTTTGTGACCGGACGCGGTAAGGGAAAGAATTTTATCGGAACTCATTCGGTGGAAGAATTATGCAAATCGCTGAAACGTCCCCGAAAAGTGATGATGCTGGTGAAAGCCGGTCAGGCGGTGGATGATTTTATCGAACAAATCATTCCTTTCCTCGAACCGGGAGACGTGATTATTGATGGCGGAAATACACATTTCCCCGATACGATTCGCCGGACGACTTACGTGGAAAGCAAAGGTTTATTGTACATCGGAACAGGCGTATCGGGCGGCGAAGAAGGCGCCTTGAGAGGTCCTTCGATGATGCCCGGAGGTTCAAAACCGGCTTGGGAATTGGTAAGACCGATCTTCCAGTCGATTTGCGCCAAAGCCGACGGCGCTCCCTGCTGCGATTGGGTAGGCGAAAACGGCGCCGGACATTTTGTAAAGATGGTACATAACGGCATCGAATACGGCGATATGCAGTTGATTTGCGAGGTTTATCAAATCATGAAAGACTTGTTGGGCATGTCGGCTCAAGAAATGCATGAAGTGTTCAAAGAATGGAATGAAGGAGAATTAGACAGCTACCTGATTGAAATCACCCGCGATATTCTTGCCTACAAAAACGAAGAAGGCGAAGTAGTTGTCGATAAGATTCTGGATACTGCCGGACAAAAAGGTACCGGCAAATGGACGGGAGTAGCCGCATTGGATTTAGGTATTCCCTTGACGCTCATCGGAGAATCGGTGTTTGCACGTTGCCTTTCCGCGCAAAAAGACGAACGTGTGATTGCTTCCAAACAATTACATGGACCTCAACCCGCATTTACAAGAGACAAAACGGCTTTTATCAATGATTTGAAAAATGCGTTGTATGCTTCCAAAATTGTTTCGTATGCGCAAGGTTATTTGTTGATGCGTGAGGCGGCAAAAGAATATCAATGGAATCTGAACAACGGAGGCATTGCATTGATGTGGCGAGGCGGATGCATCATCCGTTCCGTTTTCTTGGGAAAAATCAAGGAAGCCTTTGACAGGAATCCGGAATTAACAAATTTGTTACTTGACCCGTTCTTTAAGGAAAAAGTGATGAC
>Ga0123354_10000119_pt1 | contig 59003 bp, 48 predicted proteins | sample TergutLab28metaG_2_FD_97872 | JGI IMG/M metagenome (GOLD analysis project Ga0123354, IMG submission 97872) | Labiotermes labralis P4 segment gut microbial communities from Petit-Saut dam, French Guiana - Lab288 P4 | ecosystem: Host-associated > Arthropoda: Insects > Digestive system > Gut ... | reverse complement strand
GGTAGCATTTGACTTGGCCATTGTTCCTCCTTATTCGATTGTCGTTACAACAAACAATCTTGAAGGACAATGGCCATCCTTGTCGATGGCTATCTGATTTTACAGAACTTTTTTGACGCTACCACTAATTCTTTCGATTGTGTTGTTGGGATATCTACGCTAGGGGGTACCTACGGTAGGGCTTGTAGGAGATGCTATAGCGAACTATATAATGTTTAAGGCAATAAAAATCTTGGAAATTGAATAATCTTATGGTGGGTGTCCTTGCTTTTATTACCATATAATAACGCTTGACGTTATTATTGCAACACGTTATTATTGATACATGATAGCTTCCTTCGCTGATAAAGATACTGAAACGCTGGCGTGTGGATACCGCGTGAAGCGCTTTCAGGCGTTTGAGTCGGTAGCCAGGAGGAAGCTACGTCAACTTGAGATTGCTTCTTGTCTTGCCGATCTGAAAGTGCCACCAGGGAACCGCTTGGAAGGACTTGAAGGTAAGCGAAAAGGGCAGTACAGTATCCGTATTAATGATCAATATCGGGTCTGCTTTACTTGGGCTGGCACAGAAGCGCATGATGTTGAGATCGTTGACTATCACGATTGAGGTGAAAGGTATGGCCAAAAAGTTGAATCCAATTAGTCCGGGGGAGCTCTTAAACGAGGAGTTCCTGGTTCCTCTGGGCATTACCAAGTACCGCCTTGCAAAAGAGATTGGCGTACCGGCGCAGCGTATCGGAGAGATCGTTGCTGGTAAGCGTTCCATTACGGCAGATACCGACTTGCGACTGGCTCGCTTCTTCGGACTTTCTGAAGGATATTGGCTGCGGGCACAGGCTGCTTATGATACTGAGATCACCCACGAAAAGCTAGCAGGCGAGCTTGCAAAAATCACGCCGTGGCAAAAGATTGCTGCAATTATGGTATCCCTGTAGGCAAATGCTAAAGAATACTTGCTAATGCTAAAGAATACTTGCTAATACTTGCTCATGTTATAATCGACGACAGAACATGAGCTGAGGGCTCAGCATTATCGCATACACCAAGGAGCGTTATGAACAGCACACGCAATCCGTTTACCCCTGCCTTCGGGAGCGAACCTCTCTTCTTTGCAGGACGCGAACATATCATACATGAGATATTGCAAGGTCTTAAGAACGGGCCAGGGGATCCCAATCGCTCTTCTGTGATCATTGGTCCGAGGGGGAGCGGCAAGACTGTTCTCCTGTCAAGGATCGCTGAGGAAGCAGAACAGATCGGCTGGATTTCAGCTAACGTCACAGCGGTAAAGGGAATGCTGGAAAGTATTATCGAACAGGCAGCAAAAAATGGCTCTAATTATTTACCCTACAAGACAAAACAGAAACTCACAGGTCTTAGTGCTTTTGGGGTTGGGATCGACACGGCACTTGTGCAGCAGCCAGAACAGAGCTGGCGTATGCAAATGACAGAGATCCTTGAAGAGCTCAACGCTCGCGATATAGGCCTGCTTATAACAGTTGATGAGGTCGACGCACGATTTGAAGATATGATCGTCTTGGTCTCAAGCTACCAACACTTTGTTCGCGAAAAACGTAATGTCGCCTTACTTATGGCTGGATTACCGGGCAAGGTGCTGCAGATGTTTACTGACGATACAATTTCGTTTATTAGAAGAGCGTTTCAGCATAAACTTGAGAGGGTTCTTCAAGAAGACGTCAAAACCACTATGGAAAAGACCATCGAGGCATCTGGCAGAACTATCTCAGGTCAAGCGCTTGAAAAGGCCGCACGCTTTACCGAAGGTTTTCCCTTCCTCATACAGCTGGTCGGCTATCACATCTGGAGACAGTCGCCTGATGAAAATGAGATATCCATGCAAAACGTCAAGGCAGGGATACGAAGCTCTGAGGAGGCCATGGATCAGATGATCCTTGAGACGACGGTTAAAGAGCTGTCAGATACAGATCTTGCTTTTGTGATGGCGATGGCTCAGGACGATACAGTGAGCCGCCTCAGTGATGTCGCAAGCCGTATGCAGATTAGTTCGGCGAAGGCGGGTCAGTACCGCTTGCGCTTGATCAAGCAAGGAATTATTGAGCCCTACGGAAGGGGGAAACTTCAGTTCTCGCTTCCTTTACTGCGAACTTATCTTCGTAAGCAGCAGTAAATTTGTTAGCGTTCCTGAAAGTGTAGACCTATGTTCCCGATGCGTGGACTCGTGGGCCAACTCAGGTGCAATACTCAATCGGGTAATTTCGCATCTCTATGACGTTTTGCTGTAACGGTAGAGGCTCCTGCTAACATATGTATCATTAGTACTGCATGAAGTACGGCGGTACGGGAGGCGATCATGGGAAACTACACTTACTTAACTGGAGGACTCACGTCAGCTGACCTGGCGAACGCTTTGGGAGCAGTCCTTTTTTCAGTGCTGTTCGTACTGCTTATCGCGGCGTTTTTTGTCGTGTTGTTCTATCGTATTTTTCATCGGGCTGGCTATAGCGGCTGGCTGGGATTGCTGTCCCTGATTCCTGGTTTTGGCACGCTGATTTGTCTGTGTATCCTGGCGTTTGATACGTGGCCAGCAAAGAAGAAGCAAGATGAGTCAGCCGTGCGATGCGTGTTGCCTGGTTTTGGTGAGGGGACATTTATGCCTGATCAACCGGCAGCGCCTGAACCGGCGCCTGCTCCGGTTGTTCCGGCTCCTCCTGCTCCAGCTGTTCCGCAGGATGTGCCCCCTGAGCCAGTCGCTCCTCCTGCTCCTTTGCCAGAGGAAGGTCAGACGCTCTAGCCTATGAAGGGCCCTGTCGCAGAGATCATCTTCATCATTGTTCTGGTTGTGATCAACGGCTACTTCGCGGCAGCCGAGATCGCGCTTATCTCTGCGCGCAGATCGCGCCTGCAACAGCTTTCTGAAGACGGCAAGCAGGGCGCGGCGGCAGCCCTTAAGCTCACCGAAGACCCGACCCGGCTTCTGGCGACCATCCAGACTGCGATCACGCTGGTCGGGATGCTGGCGTCCGCAACCGCGGCTGTGGCGCTTGCCACGCCCCTGAAGAACTGGTTTGTCAGCCTGGGATGGGCCCCGCTCTCGCGCATCGCGAGCGGCCTGGCGTTGGTCTTAGTCACACTGGTCATCGCCTACCTCAACCTGGTGCTTGGCGAGCTGGTACCCAAGCGCCTGGGCTTGCAGCGCGCTGACGGGGTTGCCAGCGCGGTGTCGCGCCCGGTCGCATTCCTGGCGGCGGCAGCGCGTCCGGTCGTGTGGCTGCTGACGGCAAGTACCAACGTGGTCAGCCGCCTCTTTGGCATCAAGCCGGAGGACGAGGCGTCCGGCGTCAGCGAGGAAGAGATCCAGCTGATGGTCGCTGAGCAGGACACGCTCGAAGACGAAGAAAAACGCATGATCAATGAGATCTTCGACTTTGGTGATACGGTCGTGCGCGAGGTCATGGTCCCGCGTGTCGACATGATGTTTGTTGAGGACACACAAACCGTGCGCGAGGCGGCGGAATACCTGCACGCCACGGGATTTTCCCGCGCGCCGGTCTTTCATGAGGACTTCGACAAGGTGATCGGTATCCTCGTGCTCAAAGACCTGGTCCTGCCGCTCTCAAATGAGCGCGGCAATGATTCGATCGCCGCCTATCTGCACGAGCCGGTGTTTGTCCCTGAGACCAAGGACCTCATTGCGCTGCTCAAAGAAATGCAGCAGCATCACTACCAGCTGGCGGTGGTGGTCGACGAGTACGGCGGCACGTCCGGCATGGTGACGATGGAAGATATCGCAGAAGAGATCGTGGGCGAGTTCGACGATGAGTTCGATCGCGACACGGTGCAGATCCGCGAGGTCGGCCCGGACGAGTGGCTCGTGCCCGGCGATTTCGACGTCTCTGACGCCATTGAGGATCTGGGCTTTCCCCTGGAAGAAAGCGACGAGTATGATACGATCGCCGGCTGGCTGCTGGACATGCTGGACCATATCCCGCACGTTGGGGAGCAGCTTGAGCATGAGGGCTACCGTTTTACCGTGATCGCCATGCGCAGGCGGCGCATCAGCCGCATTCAGGTCAAGAAGCTGGAGCCGGATGCCGGTGAGGACGCCTGTGACGACGAGGCCGGTGTTGATGATGAGAACTGATTATTTCTGCGGCCGGTCGCTGGCGCTTCTTGGTGCGGCGGCCTTGCTTTTTGCGGTGTCGGTTCCCCTTGCTGGCGCCGTGACCCCTGCGCCCTCCAGCGGCCTGCTGGGATTGCGCGCTGGCCATACGCGTCGTCTCTCAGCCCCACTTTCAACAGAGCAACGGTTCAACTTGCAAAACTTCCTGCCAGTCACGAGTGCGACGGCGCCTGATGAGGCTGCGCTCGGCGAGGCTCGCGTGGCAGGCTATACTTTCTTGCGGAGCCTGGACACCCCGGTGTTGCGCACAGCGGTCGGGCAAGCTCCCAATCGCGACTATGCGCAGATCCAGCAGCAATTGGCGCAGCAGCAAAAAGACGCGCAAACGGCGCTGTTGGGACAAGGCGACCTCTCTGCGATGCTCTTCGGGGTTGGGCAGCCGGGGGATTCTTCTTTGGTCGGCGGCGTTGATTACCTGACGCCGGCGCAGGTCGCCGCCATCACGGGCTGGCAGACAGCGAAAGCCAGCTGGTATGGGCCGGGTTTCTTTGACCACCATACAGCGGATGGAACTACCTATAACGACACGATCATCCTGGTCGCCAATAAAACGCTTCCTCTTGGCACGAAAGTTGCGATCAGCTATGGTGGGCGCACGGTCATTGCTCCGGTCAAGGACCGCGGGCCGTATGTGGCGGGGCGTGACTTCGACCTGTCCGCAGGTCTGGCCAAGGCTCTGGGCTTTTCTGGCGTGCAGACCATCCGCTGGGCAATTGTTCGTTAAGGCAGGGACGAGATGAGCTCATGAGCGCCCCGCAAACAGCGGCGCTACGATCCCCCCGACGCTGGACGTCGCGCCTTGCGGTGGTCACGCTCCACTCCTATTCCGGCAACACGCTACGCCTCTACTACGAGCCACAGCCAATGGCGCCAACTATGACAGACGAGCTTAATGTCGATGTCACATCGCTCTTTGAAGCGCTGCCCGGTTTGCGGCGCCATCGTTGTGACAATGGGCGGCACCGGAGTTTTTTTGATGAAGCGCGCCATACTGAGGTCGCTCACCTGCTCGAACATGTGCTCATCGAGCTTCTGGCGACCAGCGGGTGTCCGCGTTGCCAGATACAGGGTGCAACGAACCTCGACGAAGCCCCTCGGCGCTATCGTATCAAGGTGAGTGGCTGGGTGAATGTCGCTCAAGCTGAAGATTGTATAGAGAAAGCATTGCTCCTGCTGGGGAGCCAGGAACTGTAGGTATAATAGAAAGAAGCGTTAAAAGACGATAAATGACAATCAACCATATAGGAGGTATAAAGATGTCAAAAGAGAGTGCAGGATTTGGGCTTGGTGGTTTCGTACTGGGCGCCCTGATCGGCGGGGCGGCTGGTTTGCTGTTCGCGCCTAAGCCGGGCAAGGAGACCCGCGAATTCCTTTCAGAGAAGGCCAAAGATTATATCAACAACGCCGGCGATATCTATGAAACCGGCAAGGATAAGGCTGTTGAGCTCTATTCGACCGCCAGTGATCGTGCGGGCGTGGCCAATACGCAGATCCGCGAGAAGATCGAGATCGCGCGCGCGCGCCTCAACGCCGCGGTGACTTCCGCAGCGGGTACGGCTGCTGATGGGCTGCAGGCTGCTGGTGAAAAAGTGGCGAAAGTTGCGAGCGCTGATGAAGAGCCGCCTGCGCCGCCAGCTCCAGCCGCAGACGCCGCTCAGTAAACGCCGCTTTGCAAGAGTCGCGCTGCCAACGCGCAACGCGCCCTCAGATAACCGGATTTTCACGCGATGCCTGTAACGCCTGCGCCACAGATCTCTCTTCGGGAGATCTATCGTACGCCCGTTCTGTTTGAAAAGCCCAATGGCAAGATCAAACTTCTCGGGAAGGTCGATGACGTGCTCTTCGATCTTGAGGGACTCTACGCGGTAGGGTTCTCGGTCAAGCGTTCCTGGCCCGGGCCGATCTTGCCGCGCCGCTACAAGCACCGCTACCTGGCGCGCGAAGCGTTGGTCGCGACAATCGATGGAGAAGGAAATCACGTCTTCACCCTTGCGCCGGGCGCAAAGGCGGGGCAACCACCGGCCGGTGCTGACCGCAGCTTCAGCTGGGATCGTACGGTCATCTTCTATGGGATGCCGGTCTATACGACCGACCTTGAGCGTCTGGGCAAGGTCAGCGATGCGTTGATCCGCTGGACAGACGGTCGTCTGGGTGGCCTTGAAGTGAGCGCGGGTACGGCAAGTGATGCTACTTTGGGCAAGCGGACGCTCCCCGCGAGTTATGTGCGCGAGTTTGTTGAGGCGCAGCGAGACGATGTGCCGCATGTATTGCTGGTCGATAACGCATCGATGGCCTGTGGCTACGCGGGAGGGCTGGCATCGCTGGTCGGCACGATTTCCGGCAAAGCAAACATCGCGGCAGAGAAGGCGGCGGTGGCGGCGGGAGCTGTCGCCGGCCATGTTGTAAACGCAGCCTCGACTGTCTGGGGCGCCAAAGGCCGTCCGATAGCGGCCCAGGCGGGCGAATCAATGACGAACGCGACCGTGAAAGTGATCGCGGGGACCCAGCAGACTGCCAAGAAAGCGATACAGAGCGATACCGCCAAGGCCGCGAAGAAGCGTGCCCAGGAGATGCTGAGCGGGTTCTCCGAGGGTTACCAGCAAGGGCTCAATGAGGCTGACGATGACACCTGAGGCGCATCAACATAAAGGCGCTCCAGAGCCACGCCGGATCGTGATGAGGAAGAGTCCTCACCCAGCGCACAGGCGATGGGTGCCATTTCTTTTGATTGGCGTCGCCGTGGTCCTGGCGATGGCAGCGTACGGCGCCTATGTCTGGGTGCCCGTGTGGTTTCACCTGCCGGTCTCTGTGACCGTCAATAGCCGGCCTTATAAGGTCGATTCAGGAACTAAGATCCATACATTTTTAGATGATACCTTTGGCCTGGCTTCATACCAGGGAAAACTGAAGGTCGATACCGGTCAAGTGCTTGATCCCCGTGGGGGAAAACCAGCCGTGATCACCGTTGACGGGCACCCCCTGCATAGTGGTGAGCGGATCAGGTTTGGCGGTAATGCCATTAAACTGGCGCGCGGGGCCGACGTCATCCATCCGACTGCACAGAAGTCGGTGGCCATTGCGCCAAAGGTAAGCCTTCAAGGGGGCAATGGTCGCCTGATCAGCCTTCTGCGCGCGGGCAGGCCGGGGACGGTGCTGGAAACGATCGATACCGTGACGGGCAAGGTGCTGTCCTCGAAAGAAGCTACCTCTGCGATCGATACCCGCCTGCAGGCCTTTACGACTACCGGAATCAAAGCGCGCGCGGTCGCGCTGACTTTTGATGATGGTCCCAACGATGGCGAGACACAGGCGATCGTTGCGACGCTGAAAAAAGAGAATGTCAAAGCCACCTTCTTTGAGTTGGGTATCAATATCAAACGTTATCCAGCGTTGACAAGGGCTGTTGTGAGTGGTGGGAACCTGGTGGGCTTGCACAGCTGGGATCACAAGGATTTCACCAAACTGAGCACAAGCCAGATCAGCGGGCAATTGAGTGATTCACAAGCCGCTTACAAAGCGGCTACTGGCCAGGCTACGCAGTGGTTCCGTCTGCCCTATGGGGCTTCGACGCTGACGATCGACGGCCAGCTCACCTCCCGGAATTTCCGCCTTGCCTACTGGACGGTCGATCCTAATGACTGGAGGCGCCCGGGTGTAGACAAGATCGTTTCACGCGTCGTCAGTGGCGCCCGTCCGGGGGCCATCATCCTCATGCACGATGGTGGTGGCGACCGGAGCCAGACCGTCGCAGCGCTCCCAAAGATCATCGCAGCCTTGAAAAAGCAGGGCTACACGTTCGTCACCGTCGATGAGCTGTATCGGCTTTCTGGAGGCAAGTAAGAGAATGCCGGTCAAGATCAAGAATGGTTTGCCCGCGGAAGCGACGCTTGCGCAGGAAAACGTCTTTGTCATGACGGATGTGCGCGCGGCGAAGCAGGATATCCGCCCGCTTCACATCCTGGTACTCAACCTCATGCCGACCAAAGAGACGACCGAGACCCAACTGCTGCGGGTGTTGGGCAACTCGCCCTTGCAGGTCGAAGTGACGTTCCTGCGCACTGCCACCTATCAGGCAAAGCATACCGCGCCCGAGCATCTCTCGGTGTTCTATAGCACGTTTGATGAGGTCGCCGACGCCCATTGGGACGGGCTTATCGTGACGGGCGCCCCGGTCGAGACCCTGGGTTTTACTGAGGTTGATTACTGGCCTGAGCTGGCGGCGATCTTTGAGTGGGCACAGCGCAGCGTCTTCAGCTCGCTGTTCATCTGCTGGGGAGCCCAGGCGGCGCTGTTTCATTACTACGGCATCGACAAGCATCCCCTGGCCCGTAAGTGCTTCGGGGTGTTCAAACACACCGTTACCGATCCCATGAACAAGTTGACGCGCGGTTTCGACGATGTATTCTATGCGCCACACTCGCGCCATACGACGGTCGCGGCCGACGATATCAAAGCCTGCGACGCCCTGGACCTTTTGGCGGCTTCCGATGAGGCGGGCGCCTATCTTGCGGCAAGCAAGGACGGGCGCCAGGTGTTTGTGACCGGACACGCGGAGTACGAGGCTGACACGCTCAAACAGGAATACGAGCGCGACCGTGCCAGTGGCCTGGTGATCGAGCCACCCCGGCATTACTTTCTCGATGACGACCCGGGCAAGCCACCGGTCGTACGTTGGCGCGCGCATGCCGACCTGCTGTTCACGAACTGGCTCAACTACTGTGTTTACCAGGAAACACCGTACGACCTGACAGAGCTGCAGGCGCGTACCGGGATAGAATAAGAACGTATGTCACGCAAGGGGGATGACAAAATGGGGACAGTCCCCATTTTGTCACGCGAAGGGGAGATCGATATAATGCCTGAACATGATGAAGAGCAGCCGCAGGTAAAAGCAACAGACAAGAAAGCAGAGACGCCCGCAAAGGTAAAAGCGACAGACAAGAAAGCAGAGACGTCCGCAAAGGTAGAGGCGGGCGAAAAAGCAAGTGACCCTTCGCCGCGAAAAGGCGCTTCCCGGGTAGCGCTGGTCTTCTCACTCATCGCGCTGGTGATAGCGGTTGCCGCAGGGGCAGCAAGCGCGTTTGTGATCTATCAGCAAGTGAAAGCCTCGAAAGCTGCTCCCTTAGATATCAATGCTCCCGCAAAGGACGCCACTCTCCTGCATGGCCAATGGGTGCAGGCCAATCTTGCCTCGGGCAATCACTATTACGGGCGCCTTACCTATGACCGATCTTTGAGGGCCTACCTGCTCTGGAATGCCTGGTGGGCCAATACCCCAACGGACAGCAAGGGCGCCACTACTGGGCCGACTACCTACAGCAAAGTTGGCAGCGAGCTCTACAAACCGCTCCCCTATATGGTCATCAACCCCCAGAACCTTTATACGTGGCAAGAACTTCCTGCTTCCTCCAGTGTTCTTCAGGAGATCAAGATAACAGCAGGGTATACTGACGTGGTCGAGCCAAAGGCAGCCGACATCAAGAACGCAAAGTACTCGGCGGTGTTTCTTACGGACCAGTCGGTGCTTTATGGGACGATCGTTCGTAATGGGACTCAGGTCGGGATCAAGAACGCTTTTGTCATGATGCGCAAAGATGCTTCTGCAAAAGCGGACCAGCCCATTACTTCACTGAATGACTTGCAACTGATCCCGCAGAAGGATATCGCACGGGGCGTCGGTGATACCCTTTGGATCAATTCAAGCGTGCTCGTGAATTATGTGACGCTTTCTGACCAGTCCCCGGTTGTACAGGCTATCCAGCAGCAATAGCGCAAAAACAGCTTACGGGCATGCGCCAATCTGCTATACTGAGCTAAATCAAAAACCAGTCCGGATAGTGGGGCCAGGGTGCAAGAAAGACCGCTGCTTGAAGTGCGTGATCTTGAAACGCATTTCTTTATCGGCAAAGACATATACAAGGCAGTCGACGGGGTGACGTTCACTATCCACGCTCAAGAGACCCTTGCGTTGGTCGGCGAATCCGGCAGCGGCAAGAGCGTCACGGCCTCATCGATCCTTCAGATCGTTCCTGACCCGCCCGGCAAGATCGTTGGCGGCGAGATCTTCTTTGAGGGCGAGAATCTTCTTGAGCGCACTGACGAGCAAATGCGTGAGATTCGCGGCCGCTCTATTTCGATGATTTTCCAGGAGCCGATGACGAGCCTTAACCCGGTGTTTCGCATTGGCGACCAGATCGCAGAGGCCATCCTGCTCCATCAGGAGCTGTGCGACGCCTCTGGCAAACCTCTGGGCAAGCGCGCCCGCAAGCGCAAAGCTCAGGAACAAGCCATCGCGATGCTTGAGGCGGTCGGGATTCCTGACCCTGCCACGCGGGCACGCGATTATCCGCATCAGCTATCCGGTGGTATGCGCCAGCGTGTCATGATCGCCATGGCGTTAGTCTGCCATCCCAAGCTCATCATCGCTGATGAGCCTACTTCTGCCCTTGATGTGACCATCCAGGCTCAGATCCTGCGCCTGTTGCGGCAGATGCAGGATGAGTTCCATACGGCTATTCTGCTTATCACGCATGATTTTGGCGTCGTGGCAGAAAATGCCGACAGTGTTGGCGTCATGTACGCCGGCCAAATTGTCGAGACCGCGCCGGTCGATGATATCTTTGCGCATCCTTCACACCCTTACTCGCAGGGCTTGCTTCTCTCAATACCACGCCTTGACCAGCAGGGGCAGGAGCTCTACGTCATCAAAGGGGTCGTGCCTAACGCCGCGCGTTATCCTGCGGGATGCCGGTTTGCCCCCCGTTGCCCGATTTGCCAGCAACGATGCCGTGAAGAGATGCCGCTTCTGCGTGAGCTGGCGCCTGAACACTTCGTGCGCTGCCATTTTGCTGATCTAAACGTTAACGCTACCGCACAAGCCGCTGCCGAACAGAACGGGGGGAACTGACATGCCTGAAGTCACCGCGCCGTTCCTTGAGGTGGCGCATCTCTCAAAGAACTTTAACGTCAAGGCTAACGGCAAAAAGGCCATCCTCCGTGCTGTTCACGACATTTCTTTTACGATTGACCGGTGCGAGACTCTTGGCCTGGTTGGTGAATCTGGCTGTGGCAAGTCAACAACCGGGCGCCTCGTCATCAATCTACTTGAGCCGACCTCCGGCATGGTCAAGCTGGAAGGCCAGGATATATTTGCGGCCAAAGGCCCCCAGAAGAAGGCGTTGCGCCGCAAGATGCAGATCATCTTCCAGGACCCGTACGCCTCGCTTGATCCGCGCATGAAGATTTGGGACACGATCGCAGAACCGCTTATCATTCACAATCTTGCCAAAGGCCAGGCTCTGCATAATCGCGTCAACGAGCTTTTAGGCTATGTGGGGCTTTCGGTCGCGCAGTCAGATCGCTTTCCGCATGAATTCAGTGGCGGGCAGCGCCAGCGTATCGGCATCGCCCGCGCGCTTGCGGTCGACCCGCAGTTCATCGTCTGTGACGAGCCGGTCAGCGCTTTGGACGTCTCGGTCCAGTCCCAGGTGCTCAACCTGCTCAAAGACCTGCAGCGCGAGTTAGGGCTGACTTACCTGTTCATTGCCCATGGGCTCAACGTGATCAAGCATATGAGCGACCGGGTGGGCGTCATGTACCTGGGGCAGATCGTTGAGTTGTCCCCGGCCCATGCGCTCTACGAAGACCCGCTCCACCCTTATACCCAAGCTTTGCTGTCTGCTATCCCCATACCTGATCCTACGATCGAACGTGAGCGCTTCATTTTGGAGGGCAACGTTCCATCCCCGATCGACCCGCCCGAAGGCTGCGCGTTCTGCGAGCGCTGCCCGTACAGCGATGAGATATGTCGTACCCGTCGTCCTGATTTGGCTGAGCTTGCGCCTGGCCATTGGGTGGCCTGTCACAAAGTCGATACATCAACCATCACGTCTGAGAGATCAAGTTCCGCTTTCGCAGAGACGGAAACGACATGCAAGGAGGACACATGAAAAGAAAAGTACTACTTGTAGCGCTTGCGGTCGTACTGACAGGGAGTCTGGCCCTTGCGGGCTGCGGGACTTCCGGCAATACAACGGCCGACAAGACGAAGGACCAGGTAGTCGTCGGTATCTCGTCAGAACCGACCTCACTCGATGAGGAGCAGATCACTGACTACAACTCTGATCGTGTTGCCAGCGAGATCTACGACACGCTGGTGCGCTTCAAGGACAAGAGCATGGAAGTTGAGCCAGATCTTGCGACTTCCTGGGACATCTCAACAGATGGCCTGACCTACACGTTCCATCTTCGTGATGGCATCAAGTTCCAGGACGGCACCGCCTTTGACGCGCCGGCGGTCGTTTGGAACTACAAGCGCATGACCGATAAGACTGCCCCGGGCTATGACACCGGCACCTACGGCTATGCCGAGACGATCTTTGGCGAGGTCAAGGACTGCACGGCGCCTGACGCCAAGACCGTGGTCTTCACACTGAAGGAGCCCTTCGCTCCCTTCCTGTCGATGATGGCTATGACGCAGTTCTCGATCAATAGTCCCACCGCTGTCATGAAGTATGGCAAGGACTACACGAAGAACCCGGTCGGGACCGGCGCGTTCAAATTCAAGAGCTGGAAGACCGGCACCGAGGTTGACCTTGAGGCTAACCCGGATTACTGGCGCGGCGCTCCTAAGATCAAGACGCTGATCTATCGTTTCATCAAGGACGACAACGTTCGTCAGAACGAGTTTGAGTCCGGTACGCTCAACTTCATGGTTGATATCATTCCGGATAACCTTGCCAACCTGAAGGCAAACAAGAACTATGTGGTCGAAGAGGGCGAGTCCCTGCACACCTGGTACCTGTCGCTGAACTGCTACACGAAGCCCTTCAATGACGTTCGGGTACGCCAGGCGTTCATGTATGGCATCAACCGCAAGGCGATCGTAGATGGTATCTTGCTCAACACCGGTACGCTGGCAGACAACCTGCTTCCTCCGGCGATTCCGTTCTACACCGACGATGTGCCGAAGTATGACTACAATCCTACAAAGGCCAAAGAGCTTTTGGCCGCGGCGGGGCAGAGCAATCTCACTGTCGACTTCTACGTACCTGAGTCCGGCTCTGGTATGCAGCAGGCTGATACGATGGCAACCGCCATTCAGTCCGATATGGCCAAGTGCGGAGTAACGCTCAAGATACAGAAGCTTGAGTGGGGCGCCTATCTTGACAAGATGTTCCGTGATCCCAAGGGTCAGGACATGCTGCTGGGGCAGATGTCCTGGATGTCTGATAACGGCGACGCGGATAACTTCCTGCGCGTACTCTGTGGCGGCGACCAATGGCCAGCCGCGGGCTTTAACAGCGCGTACTTCAAGAACGCTGATCTTGACGCTGCCCTGAAGCAGGGCATGCAGTCTTCAGATCCGGCGGTTCGTACGGCTGCTTACAAGAAGGCTCAGCAGATCATTATGGAGCAGGTACCGTATGTGACGGTCGATCATGAGAAGCAGATCGTTGTCTATGACAAGGGTCTGACCGGCGTGGTCGTCAATCCACGTGGGTTCTTCCGCTTCCAGGATGCAAGCTGGTCGAACTAGCTATCGTTACCATGAGGGGGAGGGACGCTTTTGCGCCCCTCCCCACCCCAGGCAGGATTTGAGAGGCATATGCTTAAGTACATAGGAAAACGACTATTAGGGCTGATCCCAGTGCTGCTGGGGGTCTCAATACTTGTCTTTCTTATCATGCAGCTTACTCCGGGAGACCCTGCCCTTATCATGCTGGGGCCGAAGGCCACAGCGACAGAGCTTGCCACCATCCGCCACCAGCTTGGGCTTGACCTGCCGATCTGGCAGCAGTATCTGCGTTGGATCACGAACATCTTCCGTGGCGACTGGGGTTACTCGATTCACTATAAGCAACCGGTGCTCGACTTGATCTTGCAGCGTTTTGGCGCGACCATGTTGCTGACGGCAGCCGCGATGATCATCGCGACAGTCTTTGGCGTTCTGGCCGGTGTTGTCTCTGCCACACGGCAGTACTCCTTCGCCGACCGCTTCATGATGACTGCCTCGCTTGTAGGCTTTTGCCTGCCGGTGTTCTGGTTGGGGCTGATCCTCCAACTGTTCTTCGGTATCCGATTAGGTTGGCTGCCGGTCTCTGACATGCACTCGCCGGGGGTGACCGCCCTGGGCGATACGCTGCTGCATCTGATTTTGCCAGCATTCACGCTGGCGATCGCCTCGATGGCGACGATCGCGCGTATGACACGCTCGAGCATGCTTGAAGTCACCCGGCAGGACTTCATTCGCACCGCGAAGGCCAAGGGCGTCTCGAAACACAATATCGCCTATAAGCATGCGCTGCGCAACTCACTGATCCCCGTTATCACGGTGGTCGGTTCGCAGTTTGGCTACCTGCTATCTGGTGAGGTGTTGCTTGAAGTCGTGTTCAACTGGCCTGGTTTGGGATCGTTGATGGTGAGCGGGATCTTGTATCGTGACTTCCCCCTGGTGCAAGGGACGATTTTGTTTGTGGCGACTGTCTATGTGTTAGTCAGCCTGGGGGTCGATCTCTTGTATGCCGCGTTCGATCCACGTATCACGTACTGAGGAAAGGAGGAGAGATCAAAGTATGGATGATGAGAAAGTTGTTCTAGGCGAAGGCGAGCAAGAGTTCCTTGCGCCCGAAGACGCGCAGACCTACGAAGACGCTCTTCTCCAGCATGATTTGGAAGAGGATCTGGCAGCGGATCAGTTTGCGCAACGCAGCGATGGCGCGATGCCAGAGGCTGCAGAAGATATCGAGACCGTCTCGATGTGGAGGGATACGCTGCGTCGCTTGCGGCGTGATAAGTTGGCGGTAGCAAGCGCGATCCTTTTGTTAGCGGTCATTGTCATATCTGCGTTAGCTCCTTTGATCGCGCCGCATGATCCCTACACGGTCGTGTTGACCGATCGGCTTAAACCGCCCTTCACGCCGGGACATTTATTCGGTACCGATCAACTGGGTCGTGACGTACTTTCCCGGCTGATTTACGGCGGACGTATCTCGGTCACGATCGGTGTAGCAGCGGTGCTGGTCGCCTTGGCTTTTGGCATCGTGATCGGGCTTTTGGCCGGATACTACAAGGGTTTTGTCGATACCGTTTCGATATTCGGGTTAAACGTGCTCAACGCGTTTCCTTACATCCTGCTGGCGATTGCGATCATCGCGGCGCTGGGGCCGGGACTTACTAATGCAATGATCGCTATCTCGATCGTGGGGATACCGTACTACGCCCGTATTGTGCGTGGGCAAGTATTCTCGCTCCGAGAACGTGACTTCATACAGGCGGAGCGTGCCTTAGGCGCGAGCGATTGGCGAATCATCACGCGCCATATTCTGCCAAACTGTATTTCACCGATCATTGTCGCGGCGACACTTGATGTGGGCTGGATGATCGTGATGGCAGCTGGCCTCTCATTTTTGGGCTTGGGCGCACAGCCGCCAACCGCTGAGTGGGGCGTGATCCTTTCAGATGGGCAGCAGTATATCCAGAACGCGCCCTATATCTCACTGCTTGCTGGCATGATGATATTTATCGTGGTGCTGTGCCTGAACTTCTTGGGTGACGGCTTGCGTGACGCGCTCGACCCGAACCTGAAGAACTAGGTGGCAAAGGATGACAAAGTACCTGGTACTTTGTCATCAAGTAATAGCTGGGTAGAGAGCGTGGGCGCCAGCGCTTTTCTGTTTCAAGAAATCAAAGGAGATACTCATGACATTTTCGATCGTTGGATTTGACCCGCAAACTGGTGAGGTCGGCGTTGCCGTCCAGTCGAAGTTCCCCTGCGTGGGAAACGTCGTGCCGTGGGCCAAAGCGGGCGTGGGCGCCATAGCGACTCAGGCCTGGGCCAACCCGAAGTATGGCCCCGATGGCTTACGTCTGTTGGAAGAGGGCCACTCGGTCGATGAGGTAGTCAAGCTCCTGACCGCGGCTGACCCGGGCGCTGAGGACCGACAATTCGGCGTCATTGACGCGCAGGGGCATGCGGCCACGTTTACGGGCTCAGGCTGTATGGACTGGGCCGGGGGTATCGTGGGCGAGAACTTCGCCTGCCAAGGCAATATCCTGGTGAGCGAGGCGACCGTTCAGGCGATGGCGCGCGCGTTTACCGAGACCGTGGGGGATCTGGCGGAGCGGCTCACCATGGCGCTCATGGCCGCGGCTGAGGCTGGCGGTGACAGCCGGGGCATGCAGGCGGCGGCGCTCTACATCGCCAAGGAGAACGGCGGATACCTGAGCAACAACGATCGCTATGTTGACATCCGCGTGGATGAGAACCCCGACCCCATCGTAGAGCTGCGGCGCATCCTCAAGATGTATCGCATCCTGTTCTACAAGACCAAGCCCGAAAACATCATCACGCTTGAGGGTGACACAAGCGCCTTCATGCTTGCTGAGCTAATCAAGGGCGGCTATTACGCGGGCGCTGCGAGTGACGCCTGGAATGAAACGGCGCAGGAAGCGCTCAACACTTTCTACTCGACTGAGAACTTTGAGGAGCGCATCTGCGACTATGGCAAGATCGACCGTGAGGTCATCGACTACCTGAAGTCAGTTTAGGGGCATCGGGCGAGACAGGGTGAGACAAGAGAACCGCCCCCTGTCTCATAATGTGGCAGTAACTCCCTTGGGGTAGTTTTGTCACCAAGTCAGTAGAAGGTGACGGAGTGCTTGCTGAGGACATCGCCGTCGTACTCGAAGTACGCGGAGAAAAACGGCGCGCCGTCGACGATCCACTCCCAGAACAGGTGGTCGCCCTCCCAGCGCTCAAGTTCGGGAACTTTGTCCGTGTCGATCCATGCCAGCGTGCCCTCATCGCAGTCGCCGACCACGCCGGTGTAGGCGCTCGCGGTGAAGATGAAGATATAGAGCGGCTCGCTTGAGCCATCAAGCGTGACAAACGTCATCACGCCATGGAGTTTGAACTCCGTCAGCGTGACGCCGGTCTCTTCCTGGACCTCGCGCAGCAGGCATTGCTCGGGTGTTTCCCCCGGTTCGAACTTGCCGCCGACGCCCAGCCACTTACCCTCGTTGATGTCATGCTCCTTCTTATTGCGATAGAGCATGAGCGTCTTGTCGTCTTGTTGGATATAGCACTCAGTACACAGTGTCATGCGGGGCCTCCTTAGATCTTTAGTTGGCGAAAAAATTCACCTGATGATGAGTGTGTCATATATCTGCACGAACGTTGCAAAACCGATAGCTATGGCCATGGTGACTATGAGGAGCGGGGTAAACAGACGCTGTTTCTTCGGGGTCGGCTCCAAAAAATTGGTTGACGGTTGTGGAGCGGGTGGCCCGACGATGGGAGCAGGCGCCCCTGGATAATATATGGGAACCACGGGCACGCTGACCGGAGGGTTCATGCCGAGTCTCTTGCGGTTATATTTCACGAATGATTGATAGATCCACCAGAAAAGAGCACCAGCAAAGACGGCGAGAACAAGCGCGCTCGTCAAACTTGCGATCTGAGTTGTGCTTGTGGTGGTAGGAGCGTTTGAAGCGAGATGCGCGCGCGAAAGAAAGGAGGCAAGAGTGGCGATGCCGTTATACAAGAAGTGAAACAACATCGTAGCGATGATCGATTGCGTGTAGTAGAGAATGAAGACTACAAGGAAACCGAGCACCACCGTGTAAAAGAACTGATTGAAATTGAGGTGGAAAAAACCGAAACAAAGCCCCACTAGAAGCGCTTGCTTTTTTAAAGGATAGTCACTGAAGCCGTCGTGCACGATCCCGCGGAATGCCAGCTCTTCCAAAAGGGCTGGCTGAAGTGCGATGGCGATTAACATGAACCAGAAAGCAGTGGAAGTATAGGTCCTTGCTGGACTCTGCAGGATGGGATTTGGGAATATGATTCGTGTAACTGTAGAAATCGCTATGGAGAGGGGGACGAACAATAAAACTAATAGCACAACATAGATGATGTTTCGAAAGCTGATCTTATGGAATAAGAAAACATCGCGAGGCTTTTCTTTTGTGATGAGAAAAAACAACAGGAGCGGGATACCAAGTACGGTTACTTCCCGGAAGTCGACGAGTAATGTGGTCAGATGGTTTTTTGGGATGTGAAAGAAATAAAATATCAGTTGAACAGATATCCCCAGGAGAAGTATCCCAATCACAAACAGGTAGGTTCGTTTTATCTTCGACGTAATGTGCTCCATTGCTAGTGCGGGTGGTGACAATAGGACTTGGTAACTATTAGATTATTACATGCCGTATTTGTACAAGCCACCTGATGTTTACAACTGCGTAATGGAGGCGCCCTGGCGCGTGTTGACTGATGAAAGTCACTAGGGCACTATTCTGGTAATTTTTGTATCAAATTTCCAGTCGTGCGGTGGGTTCAAGGCGCTTTTATGGCTTGGAGAGCCAATTTTGGAGAAAATGAGCAAGAAAACAACCACACAAGTCAAATTTTGATGCAAAAAGTTAGAAGGATGTGCCAAAGCGTCGTAATTGAGCCTGGCGGAGAGGGGGGGATTTGAACCCCCGAAGCCGGGGTTGCCGGCTTAACGGTTTTCGAGACCGCCGCATTCAGCCGCTCTGCCACCTCTCCGCATGTGTGCCTCAGGCGCGGCGCGCTCTTAATGATAGCAGAACAGATGTTGTGACAAAACGGTGCCTGACCCCATTTTGTCACCTGGTACCTCTTGTCAGTCACGGAGAGTGTATGGCGCTGTCCGCTCTCCTGCTAAAATGGTCAACAAGAACTAAGTTGATAAAGGAGCCCCCAGATGCTCGATGTAAAACTCATCCGCGATGACCCTGAACTTGTACGCAACGCCATGCGCTCGCGCAACAATGCGTGGGATGTCGATGCGTTTCTGGCGATCGACCTCAAGCGGCGGAGCGTGGTTTCCGAGCTCGAGGCTCTGCAGGCTCGTCGCAACGAGAGTTCGCGAGTGATCGGCGCGCTCATGAAGCAGGGCGAGTGCGACCAGGCAGAGGCGGCTAAAGAGCGGGTCCGCCTTATCAACGAGCAGATTTCGGCGCTTGAGATCAAGCAGCGCGTCGTGGATGCGGAGGGCTTTGAGCTGCTCTCGACCGCGCCCAACATCCCTGACCCCTCGGTGCCGACCGGCTGCGATGAGACTGAGAATCGTGAGCTCAAGCGCTGGGGTACGCCGCGCGATTTTGACGCCGAGGGCTTCGCTGCTTGTCCCCACTGGGACCTGGGCCCGGCGCTCGGCATCATCGATTTTGAGCGTGCGGTCAAACTGGCCGAGTCGCGTTTCGTGCTGCTGGGTGGCGCGGGCGCGCGCCTGGAGCGGGCGCTCATCAACTTTATGCTCGACACGCACGCCGCCGCTGGCTTCAAGGAGTGGTGGCCTCCGGTGCTCGCCAACACCGACACGCTGTTTGGCACAGGCCAGCTCCCTAAGTTTGAAGACGACCTTTACAAGACGGCCACGACGAGCGACGCCAACGAGGGCTGCTCGATCGGCGACAAGGCTTGCCAGACCGCTGGCAAGCTCTACATGATCCCGACCGCCGAGGTCGTGCTGACCAATATCCACCGCGGCGAGGTACTCGAAGCTGCCCAGCTGCCGCTGCACTATACGGCTTATACGCCCTGCTTTCGCGAGGAGGCGGGCAGCGCCGGGCGCGACACCCGCGGCATGATCCGCGTGCACCAGTTCGACAAGGTCGAAATGGTCAAGTTCGCCACGCCTGAGACCAGCGCCGATGAGCTGGAGAGCATGACGCTTGAGGCCGAGAAGATCCTGGAACTGTTGGGGCTACCGTACCGAAGGATCGTGCTTTGCACCGGCGACATGGGCTTTGGAGCGGCCAAGACTTACGACCTGGAGGTCTGGATGCCCTGCTACAACGCCTACAAGGAGATCTCGTCATGCAGCAACTGTAGCGACTTTCAGGCGCGCCGCGCCAGCATCAAGTATCGCGATCCGGGCTCGTTTAAGGGCTCACGGTTTGTGCACACGCTCAATGGGAGCGGCCTTGCGGTGGGGCGCACCCTGGCTGCGCTGCTGGAGAACTACCAGCAGGCCGACGGCACGGTGATCATCCCCGAGGCGCTACGCCAGTATCTGGGTGGCCAGGAGCGGATCATGCCGGATCCAGCGTAGGAGCGCAGTAGCGTAGCGATCTTTCCCCATCAACATCTGCGGCAAACTAGCTTGTCAAAATAGCGTGCTTATGGCTGCGTAATTAGCGTGGCATGGGTCACGTTGTTACGTGCTTAAGTGCGTAAAGGGTGAGTTTTTGTGCCAAAATTCACCCTTTTCTTTCACTTTTTTCGGGGGTACACTTTTGTCATAGTCAGAGCTGCTTCAGAGATAAGGTGCCGACCTGGAGATTATCTGGGAGCGCGCATGTAACCAGGAGGAGTCAATATGGCAAAGTTTTGTTCATCCTGCGGAACCCAGAGTCCTGACGATGCGGGATTCTGCACCGTCTGTGGTCATCCTTTCGAACAGGCGCCCGCCGCTGCGTCAGTGGCACCGGCTGTTGCATCAGCACCCGTCGCGCCAGAGCAGCCGGTTCCTGTTCCCATTCCCCAGCCAGAGCAGCCGACACCTGCGCCAGTTCCGCCAGCACCTGCCGCTGTGCCAGAGCAGCCCGCTCCGGTTCCGCCGATGCAGCCGGGTCCCATCCCGCAACCAGTAGCGCCAGTTGGAGCGCCAGCTCCCGCGCCTGCACCCGGAGCGCCAGCTCCCGCTCCCGCCGCCCCAAAAAAGAAACGTCGCGTGCCGCTGGCGGTCAAGATCATCGTCCCTATTGTGGTTGTGATATTGCTCGGCATCGTGGGCGTCGTGCTGGCGGTGGCCATCCCGCTGAATAACACGGCCAAAGCAGACTACTACACTATCGGCGCGGACCAGATCCCTTCGGTGAAGCTTGCTTTGGGCGAGACACGTAAAGTGACCGGCATAAACACTTCGATCTCGAATGGAGTGACCACGAAGGTCATCAAGTATCAGGTCAGCGGGACCAGCCAGAACAAGGATATGTCGAAATACATGGTTTATCTGCATGACAAAGATGGCTTTTATACCTTGACTAACATCGATTTCAGCACTGCGTCTGCAACGGGTGGCCTGGGCCGCAACTCAAAGGACAGCGGACAGGAACTGCTGGTGCAGATCGAATATAACACCAGTGGCTATACCATCACGATCGTCAAGCAGAAGGGAGAAGTCACGCTCAACGGTGGGGGAGACACGTCGGGCGGTGACACCTCGGGCGGTGACACGTCGGGCGGCGGTGACACGTCGGGCGGCGACCAGAGCTCTTCGACAACGGGCGCCAAATCACCCAGCATTACCCCTGCAAGCGGGTGGGTAAAAGACGCGACCAGCTGGCCGCCGGTCTGGAACAAAGGCGACGCGAGTATCTCTCTGGTACTCAACGACGTGAGCGGCGTCACGCAGACTCACCAACAGTACGTACAGGCACGCATGGATGACATGAAGGCGGTATACGGGGCTGACAAGATAAGCGACGCATACCAGGGGACCCTGGGGGGCCAGGAGGCCTGGCAGTTCAGCTACACCAATGGCACTCAGGCGTTTCGCGAAGTATATATCTTTGACGCGGACGGGAAGGACATGTATGAGATCACGGCTTTCTTCCCGGTAAGCGCTTCAGAGCAAACCTCAACAGAGATAGATAGCATGATCGAATCATTCTCTCTGAGGTAGGGCAGGCGGCACAGGCAAAGAGTATGAGATAGGGCAGGCGGCACAGGCAAGAGTATGAGATAGAGCGAGCGGTACAGGCAAGGAGTACGAGACAACAGGTTTCAACAGGCAAGGAGGAGCACATGAAAAAACGGGCATTTGCAATTCTTATCGCGGCGCTGTTGGCACTCACGATGCTCAGCGGATGCGGGAGCACCAACACCGGTGGCACAAGCAACGCAGGTGGCACAGGCAACACAAAAGTGAACGTTGGCGGAAGTAGCGTGGAAACCGGCCAAGCCTGGCCCGCCAATTGGCCAACGGACATCCCCAAGCTTGATGGCAAGGTCAAGTCTTCGGTTAGTACCGACGTACACTCAAATACTGGACTGAGCGTTTTTTTGAGCGTGTCGGATGTAAGTGTTGTCAAGGCTTATGCGGATAAGCTGGTATCACAGGGTTATAAGAGCGGAACCGTGCTTGATGAGGGTGGCGATTATGCGGCGTCTTTAAAAGGCAGCGCCTATTCAGTAAGCGTTACCTTCAGCCACGATACCAATGACGCCTCAGTCACCGTCACGGCTGCGCAGTAAACGCGCCAGATTTGATAGTAACGCAGCGGCAAGGGATCAGGTATTTTGTCATCAGACGACGAAGTACCTGATCCTTGCTAGTTCTTGTCACTTAAGGCCTGTGCCCTTACCGCAGTTTTACCGCAGTTTTGCTGAGGATTTTCGGGGACTTCCCCTCCCTTTTTTGTCATACTTAAGGTGACAGATACCCCAGGGATGTTTGTCACCAGGGTAGCAATGGGAAAGGAAGAGGAAAGCTCTGAATCAAACACGTGAAAGAGAGCGGTTCAGCATAGATGAGCAAGAGAAGCTGGAGAGCAGCCTCCTGCCGTATCGTTGCGCGCTGAAGGTTGTCGAGACCAAGCTCACCAATCTCAACGACTACTACGCAACGCTCGGCGAGAGCAACCCGATCGAACACATCAACTGCCGCATCAAGTCGCTGGCAAGCATCGCTGGCAAGCTGAGCGACCGGGGCTTGCCGCTTACAGCCAGCGCCGCCGCCCAGCTCTCTGATATCGCTGGCGCGCGGATCATCTGCTCCTACGCGAGCAACATCACCGAGCTGGTCGATGTCATCAAGGCGCAGGATGATCTCAGGGTCGTCAGCGAGAAAGACTATCTCACGCACCCCAAGCCGAGCGGCTATCGCAGCTATCATCTGGTCGTCGAGCTCAGTCCCGGGCTGCCGTTTGAGACGCAGGCCTGTCGGGTCGAGATCCAGATCCGGACGGCTGCGATGGACTTCTGGGCAAGCCTGGAACATAAGGTCCGCTACAAGTACGGCGGCGAGATCCCGGAGCATCTGAGCCAGGAGCTTCAGGTCTGCGCGGAGAAGTCCCACGAGCTTGACGAGCGCATGTTCCTGATCCATGAGCTGGTAGAGTTGATCAATGAGTAAGATGACAAAACGGTGCCTGACCCCATTTTGTCAGGAAAGGCAGGGCCGCGATGGACGGCGCGAGTGAAACAAAACGCATCTATATCGCTGATGATGAGACCAACATCCGCGAAGCGATCCAGACCTTTCTGGAAAACGACGGCTACGAGGTCTGTGCGTTTGAGACGGGCGACGCGCTGCTTGCGCAGTTTAGCACCGACCCCGCCGACCTCTGCATCCTCGACGTGATGATGCCGGGCTCCAACGGCTTTACCATCTGCAAGGCGATTCGCAAGACCAGTACCGTCCCCATCATCATGTTGACCGCGCGCGACAGCGATCTCGACTACGCCACGGGCCTGAGCCTGGGCAGTGACGACTATTTCACGAAGCCCTTTTCCCCCATGTCGCTGGTGATGCGCGTCAAGGCGATCTTTCGGCGCATCGAGTTCGACACGGCCCGCGCATCCTCCGGCGCGCGCGTCCGGCCGGAGCCCCGGACGCTCGGCGATCTGATGGTAGACCCGGGCAGCAAAATGGCTACGGTCAAGGGAAAACCGATCGATCTGACTCCCAATGAGTTCAACTTGCTCGGCTACCTGATAGAAAACTCTGACAAGGCGATCTCTCGCGCAGAGCTGCTCGAGAGCCTCTGGGGCTTTGGGAGCGAGGTTGAAACGCGCGCGGTCGATGATACGGTGCGCCGCCTGCGCAAGAAGATCGCGGGTAGCAACGTGACCGTCGACACGGTATGGGGCTACGGCTTCCGGCTCAAAGTTGAGGCCGACCATGCCTAGGCCCCGGACCCAGCCCCAGCCCAGGCCCCACCCCCAGCCCCGGCGCCTGATGAGCCTGCGGACCCGGCTTTTGATCGTGGTCCTGGGAGTGTTCCTTGTCGTCTTTGTCAGCATCACGACGATCTTTAACGTGTTGATGGACAACTACATCGGACGAACCGCCACCGCTCAGCTCTCGGCCGCGGTCGCGCAGCAGCACTTCTTCCCGCAGCAACAGGGCCAGGACGTTAACGGGCAAGGCGTTCGGATCCAGATCCCGGACCTGAGCAAGGCGCCAGCCAGCCGCTTCAACATTCATCCCGCGGTCTTTACGATGAACGACGACTACGAGGTCACGCTCCCCCGCAATGTCTCGGCGCAAGAGGCCCGCACAGCGCGCGCCATTGTGGCAACGCTCAGGGCCCATCATGTGGAGCCAGCCACGCTCGGTGGCCACAAAGTGCGCGCGGGCGCCAGCACCTTCTATGTCCAGAGCAAGGTGCTGGAGAGCGTCGCGGGCACAGACACGGCGACCGCTGCAGCCGCTATCCCTTCAGGCGCTGTCGAGTACCTGGTGTTCTACGTGGATGTGACCGGCATCGCCAACTTTGCCGCCAGCGTCAACTTGTTCCTCATGCTGATCATGGTGGTCGCGATCATCATCACCTTCCTTGTCACATTCTTCATCACGCGGCGGATGACGCGCCCGCTCGCTGACCTTACGGAGTTCTCCGCGCGGATCGGCCAGGGCGACTTCACACCCTGCACGGAGAGCTTCCATGATCGTGAGCTCGCGACGCTGGCCCATAGTATGAACCAGGCCGCCGTGCAGCTCGACTCTTACGACAAGGACCAGAAGACCTTTTTCCAGAACGCCTCCCACGAATTGCGCACGCCGCTTATGTCCATCAAGTGCTATGCCGAGGGCATCGTCTACGACGTCATGGACGCGAAGAAGGCGAGCGGCACGATTCTGTCTGAGACTGACCGGTTGAGCGAGATGGTCGAGGACCTGCTGGCGGTCTCGCGCATCGATACCATCGCCGGTGACCAGCGCTCCGCGATGTGTGACTTACGCGAGTTGCTGTCTGCCGCCGCCGACGAGCAACGCGCGGTGGCCGAGCGTAACCAAATAGAGTTGGTCTTCGACTTTGATGAGGCGCCGGTCATGCTCTGGGCCAATGAAAAGACCCTGCAGCGCGCGTTTTCCAACCTGATATCGAACGCGCTACGCTACGGGCGCAGCAAGGTGACCCTGAGCTGCAAACAGGAGGGCGAGGTGATCAAGGTCATCGTCGCCGATGACGGCCCTGGAATTGACCCGGAGGTGCAACCGCATCTTTTTGAGCGCTTCAGTAAGGGAGCAGACGGCAAGCACGGCATTGGACTTTCCATCGTGAAGTCGGTAGTCGATCGCCACGAGGGCACGATCGAGGCAGCAAGCGACGCCGCCGGCGCTTCCTTCACCTTGACCTTTAAGCGTCGTTAGCGCTACGATAGAAATCCGCGTTTGAGCGGACTGCGTGCGCCCTTACCTCAGCTGGATAGAGGGTCTGACTACGAATCAGAACGCCACAGGTTCGAATCCTGTAGGGCGCACCAAAAAACCCGCAGATGAGGGGTACCGAAGTGCCTCTCATTTTTTTGTCACGCTTGCTTGTGCTGTCTTCCTGCCATGTGAGCAGCCCCCACAACTCTTGTCACTTTTATGGTGGTACTTTCGTTCTGCCAGAGTATGTAATACAATGAATACACGTATTCATAAAGGAGAGAACATGCCAACAACCATTCGCCTTGATAAAGAGACTGAAGAAAGACTTACGCGTCTTGCTCGTGATACGGGTCGCACCCGGGCTTTTTATCTGCGCAAAGCAATAGAAAAATCACTCCCTGATCTTGAGTGGGAGTATGATCTTTTGCGTAGGGCGGAGAAGGTTCGTTCTGGTGAGGCCGAGACCTATACGCTTGAGGAGGTAAGGAAGAGCCTTGGCGCATCAGATTAGGTTTGACGCTGTCGCAAAAAAGCAACTCAAGAAGTTCGATCCTTCCGTCGCGCATAAGATCCTTGACTACCTGGAAGAAGTGGCCCAACTTGAGGACGCGCGGTCGAGAGGCCATGCGCTTAAAGGTAACCTGCGAGGGTTCTGGTGCTATCGATGGACCAACATCCGTATCATCTGCGATATTCAGGATAGAGATCTGATCATATATGTCCTCGATGTAGATAATCGCGATAAGGTGTATGACTAGCAACAAAAAAGAAGGCCCGTTAGTTTGAAGATCATCGATACTCACGTTCATGTTTTTCCTGATGCCCTGGAACCACGGGCGATCGAAGCGCTGACGGTCCCCGGGCGAGGCGCCCAGATCCCTGGTACGCTGGATGCTGCCCGTACGCGCATGCAGCAGGTGGGCGTTTCATGCAGCTGGACGATCCCGGTAGCGACGAGGGCTTCGCAGGTGGCGACCATCAACGAGTATGCGCTTTCCCAGGACCGGCACTACTTTCTGCCGTTTGGCGCGATACATCCCGATGTCGAGGACGCCTACAAGCTGCTCTCCACCTACAAGGAGCTCGGTTTCCCTGGTTTCAAGATGCACTTCGACTACCAGGACGTCAGCCCGCTTGATCCTCGCATGCAGCCGATCTATGACGCGGCGATGGACTTTGGTCTGATCTGCTATTTCCATGCCGGTGATGATGTGCAACCGCATACCTGCCACGGCTCGCCGGAGGTATTCACAACGGTGCTCGACTCCTATCCGGGCATCAAGATGGTGCTGGCGCACTTAGGTGGCTGGCGCATGTGGGATGAAGTTGAAGAGCGCCTTATCGGGCGCGATGTCTATTTCGATACCGCTTATTGCAGGGGGGAGATGCCCACCGACCAACTGCTGCGCATCATGCTGAGTCATGGCATGGACAAGATCCTCTTCGGTACCGACAGCCCCTGGACCGACTTGGCGCAGGAAATCGCCTTCTTCATGGCGCGCGACGAGCTCTCCGGCGCAGACATTGAGGCCCTCTTCCATGGCAACGCAGAAGATCTCCTTCACCAAGCTTTGTAAGATTTCTCCCCCTTCAGTGCCTACATAAGTGAATAGGAGTTAATTGTATTAATTGGAGGTTTTGCTATAACCTCCAATTAATGTAGGGCTAATCGGGGGTTTTCAATTGAGCTCAAGGGTTTCAGCAGGGCTTAGCATCGGGAGTTCCAGTGCGCGGATTTTCACTCAACCCATTGGCGGTTCCCGTCAAATCCGGGGCGTCAGAGGGGAGGCATCCATGCTATAATCAATTGGGCGAGCTATCGGCTTCATATAAGATCAAAAGGTAAAAACACATGGAAAGTATGCAACAACCAGTACAAACGATCGGTCACATTCGCGAGATGCTTGAAGACCGCCAGGGCGAAACAGTTAAAGTCCGCGCAAACATGGGTCGCTCGAAAGTGGTCGAGCGCGAGGGCATGATTCTGCAGTGCTATCCGTCGCTGTTCGTGATCGAGGTGTTTGAGAAACGCTCGCGCCGGGGGCGGGTATCCTACCAGTATGTTGATATTCTGACCGGATCGGTCGAGTTGATCGCTACCCAGACGGAAGAACCGATCTTTCCCTGGATCACGTTTACCGGGTGAGCTTTATCCGCGCCCGCGCGAAGATTAACCTCACACTGAATGTGCGCCCGCTGTCGGGGTCTTCGGATCCAGGCCAGCGGGTCGCTTCTCCTTATCATGAGCTGTCCAGTGTGTTTCACCTGATCGAGCTGGCTGATGAGGTCAGCTGGGGGTCCGCGCAAGACGGGCGTTTTGGCCTGAGCTGCACCGGCCCTGGCGTGGAAGATTTGCCGCTGTCTGAGAACCTGGCCTGGCGAGCTGCCCAGGCGTTTGCAAAGTCCACCGGGCGTGAGCTCCCCGCCATCCACATCCACATCGAGAAGCACATTCCTTTGGGCGCCGGCCTGGCCGGCGGCTCGGCGGATGCGGCGGCTGTGTTGCTGCTGCTGGCGCGCGCTGACAAAACGGTGCCTGACCCCCTTTTGTCATCACTTGCGGCCAGCCTCGGCGCTGACGTCGCGTTCTTCCTGGCAAAAAGCGCTGCCTGCCTGATGGGCGGCGCAGGCGACGAGCTGCGCGCGGCGTTGCGTCCGGCTGCGGGACTGCCGGTGGTTGTTGCCTGGGACCCGGCTGCTCCCGTGTCGACACCGGAGGTCTATCGTGCCTTCGACCAGCATCTGGCGCCGGTCGATACTGCTGGTGAGGCGGCCCTGGCCAGTGCGTTGAAATGTGCCGATATTGAGCAGGTAGCCTCACACCTTTACAATAATCTTAGTGCTGCGGCGTTTTCGGTCAGCCCTGCGGCGCGCAAGGTCTTTGAGTTTTTGGATGGCGCCCCTCAGTCTTTGGCGGCAGCGCTTTCAGGTTCGGGCGGCGCGAGTTTTGCTCTCTGTGCCTCTCCGGACGGGCGCGATACGCTCGCGCGCGACGCGCGCGACGCTGGCCTGTCTGCCTGCGCGACTGAGCTGGCCGGCAGTACAAGTATGCTTTCAGGGCAGATTGCCCCTGATCAGAAAGTAGGTTGGAAATGAGCCTTCCCTCGGAAAATCCGATCCCTTCTCCCGGGCCCGAGGTCGATCCGCTTCGCAATTCACAGGAGAGCGGGCAGGTCGATGCTGTCATCCTGGCGGGCGGCAGCGCTGAAGCGCTTGATCCGCAGTGTCCTGCAAAAGGCTTGTTCCCGGTTGCCGGCCGTCCGCTTGTGGCATGGGTTGCCGCTGCGCTGCGTGAGGCGAAGTCTATCCGCAAGATCGCGGTCGTGGTTCCAACTGATAAAGACCTGGGCGACTGGACCAAGCTGGTCGATGCGGTGGTTGTCTATGACGGCAGTTTCTCTGAGAACCTGGGGGCTGGCATCGGCGCGCTCCCCAAGGATCTTCAACTGGTGGGCGTGACGGGAGACATCCCGGCCCTGACGCCGGAAGCCGTCGATGACCTGGTGGCCCAGACCCTCGCGCGTAAAGTGGCGGTGTGCTACCCGCTCATCTCCGAGGCCGACATGACAGAACAATTCCCCGACAGCGTGCGGACGTTTTTCAAGCTGAAGTCCGGGCGCTACACCGGTGGTAACGTGATGCTGGGCGATCCGCGCCTCTACGCGCCGCTCCATGACCTTACCCAACAGCTGTTCGAAACCCGCAAAAGCCCGGTCAAGATGCTGCAGCTGATTGGCCCGGCGTTTGCGATCAAGCTTTTGAGCGGGCGCCTTGAGCCGGTGGACGTAGAAAAAAGGCTCTCTCATATTATGGACGCTCCCTGCGCGGCGATCTACACGCATTATGCGAGTATCGGCGCTGACGTGGACAAACCTGCCGACATCGCGCCAGTCGAGAGCATTTTGGGGAGCTAACTATGTGCGGAATCGTCGGGTATGTAGGACCGCGCCAGGCGGCAGAGGTGTTGATGGGCGGCCTGGCCCGCCTTGAGTACCGGGGCTACGACAGTGCCGGAGTGGCGGTCTGTGACGTAGACGCGGACGCGAGCGATTTGGCGCCTCGCGGCCTGCACGTGCGCAAGACCGAAGGCAAGCTTGAGAACCTGCGGCAGTTGCTCGCGGCAGATCCGGTGCAGGGCACGACGGGCATCGGCCACACGCGTTGGGCGACCCATGGCGCGCCCAATGAGGTCAACGCGCACCCGCAGCTGGACTGCACGGGCAAGCTCGGCGTCGTCCACAACGGCATTATCGAGAACTACGCAGAGCTGCGCGAGCAGCTCCAGGCTCACGGACATACCTTTGTCTCGGCTACTGATACAGAAACCGTCGCTCACCTCATCGAGCACTACCTTGACAAGGCGACCCAGCCCACCGAAGAAAGTTTTCTGCAGGCGGTCGCGCAAGCCGTCATGCGCCTGGACGGCGCCTATGCGCTCATCATCACGCACGCGGACTTTCCCGACGTGCTCATCGCGACGCGCAAGGACAGCCCGCTCATCATCGGGCGCGGCGACGGCGAGAACATCATTGCCTCTGATATCCCGGCGGTGCTCGAATACACGCGCGAGGTCATCATATTGCACGACGATGAGCTGGCCCTGGTCCATGCGGACCGGCTTGAGATCTGCAACCTCTCGCTCGAGTGCCAGGAGCCGGAGCGCATGGAAGTCGAGTGGGACCTCGCCGACGCGGAGAAGGGCGACTATGAGGACTTCATGCTCAAGGAGATCTTCGAGCAGCCGCGTGCCCTGCGCCGGACCCTGGAGGGGCGCTGCGGGGCAGATGGGACTATCCAACTCTCAGAGCTGATGCTGAGCGATGACGAGATCCGCGCGCTGAGGCGCGTCTACATCATTGCCTGCGGCACCAGCTATCACGCGGGCGTCATCGCGAAGACACTCATCGAGCGTTGGGCGCAGCTCCCGGTCGAGGTGGTCGCGTCAAGCGAGTTTCGCTACGGCCAGCCGCTGGTCGACGCGCATACGCTTATCGTGGCTATCACGCAAAGCGGCGAGACCACCGATACGATGGCCGGCGTGACCGAGGCCCACGCCAAGGGCGCCAAGGTCATCGGCATCACCAACGTGCGCGGCTCGCGCATCACGCGCGAGGCCGACGGCATCCTGTTGACGGCGGCCGGCCTGGAGATCGGCGTGGCGGCGACCAAAACTTTCACAACGCAGATCGCTGCGCTGACCGTGCTCGCGTTGAAACTGGCGCAGGTGCGCGGCGCCCTGCCGCAGCCAGAGATCGAGGCGGCCTTTGCCGAGTTGTCCCGGGTGCCGGACCTCCTTGAGCGCCTGCTCGCCGACACTGACGACATCATCGCGGCGGCTGGCCTGTTTGCTGGCGCACAGGATGCGCTGTTTCTGGGGCGCGGCATCGGCGTACCTGTGGCTATGGAGGGCGCGCTCAAACTCAAAGAGATCAGCTACATCCATGCCGAGGCCTACCCGGCAGGCGAGATGAAGCACGGGCCGATCGCGTTGATCACAGGGCAGGTGCCGGTCGTGGCCGTCGCGACTGACAGCGCCACGCATGACAAGGTGCTCAGCAATGTGCAGGAGACCCGCGCCCGCAATGCGCGCGTCCTGCTGGTAGGGACCGAGGGCGACGAGGCCCTGGCGGCGCTCGCCGACCACGTGCTCTACGTGCCCCGCGCCAGCGAGTTGCTCTCGCCGATCGTGGCGGTTGTTCCGTTGCAGTTGCTGGCCTACTACGTGACAAAGCAACGGGGCTACAACCCCGACATGCCGCGCAATCTGGCCAAATCCGTCACCGTGGAGTAGCAACGCGCCTGTTTGCAGTGAACCGCAACTCATGCGCAGGCTGCGAGGCGCCAAAGAATGCTCCCCCTGCTACTTCATGGTATGATAGTATAATGATTGATATGATCATTATGATATCAGTAACGAGTAAGTGAGGCAGCAAAATGGTCACAGAAGTAAGCGCCGTTAAGTTCCGGCAGAATCTGGGAGAGATGCTTTCGCAGGTACAATACCGCAACGACAGTATCCTGATCAAAAAAGACGGAAAATCTGTAGCCGCACTCATTGATGGGGATCTTTTTGCTCGTATCCGCCTGATGAGGGAGCGTTTTGACGAGTTAACTGGACACCTTGCCAATGACTACGCTTTGGTCGATGAGGAGCAAGGACTAGCTGAGATCGACGCGCTTGTGTCAGAAGAGCGTGCCATTTCGCGTAAGAAAGCTTCTTAATGCGCGTCGTACTTGATACCAATGTGCTTGTGTCTGGCGTCGTGTACCCCGCAAGCACTCCCGGACACATCGTCACTGCCTGGCGTGCGGGCAGGCTTGATGTCGCGCTCTCACGCTACATCCTTGATGAGATGCAACGTGTTCTTCCCCGTCTCTCACGCTGCACATTAACAGTTGCAGAGATCAGAGAGCTCGCGGATCTGTTTCTGTTTCTGGCGCTTGTTGTAGAACCTGTCAAGGTATCGGCCAAAGAGGTGCGCGACAGAAATGACCTCCCGGTACTGGGAACATTGCTTGCTTCTGAGGCAGATTACCTGATTACTGGGGATAAGGATCTGCTTGCGTTGGCGCAGAAATACCCAATTATTACTCCCGCAGAGTTCTGGAAGCGCTACGGCGAATAATGACGAGCAAGGAGCAGCAGAAGATATGGTAGTTGGCCTTGGAGTAGATATTGTTGAGATCGAGCGGATGCGGCTGGCGCTTCAGCGCAGGCCTCGCATGATCGGGCGCCTGTTCTCTGAGGAAGAGCGCCTTTACTGTGAGCAGAAAGCGCGCCCCGAGGTTCACTATGCCTTGCGTTTTGCCGCCAAGGAAGCCGTCGTCAAGGCGCTCGGCACGGGGTTTTCCGGCATGCGTTGGCGCGATATCGAGGTCACGCGCGATGAGAAGGGCCGCCCCTATCCAATTCTACGTGGCGGCGCTGAGGCACGCGCAGCCGAGCTGGGCGTCACAGAGATCCACCTCTCGCTCTCATTCACTCATACCACAGCCGTGGCAAGCGCTGTCGTGTTGACGCCAGAAGCGCGCCCGGTCCCAGCCGACGATCCTGAAAGCCAGCGCGAAGAACTGGCGCGGCGCTTCAAGGAGGCGCGCGACCTTGTATAACCTGATGACGATCGCGCAGATCCGCTCACTTGAAGACCACGCGGTCCGTGAGCAGGGCATCACCGAGAAACGCCTGATGCTTGACGCCGGCACCGCGGTCGCCGACTTCATCACCAACAACTCGTACCAGGCGCCCGTGGCGGTGGTCTGCGGCCCGGGCAAGAACGGGGGAGACGGCTGGGTTACCGCGCGCGTTCTGCATAGCCGGGGCCACAAGGTCACGGTCTATACCACACAACACCCCAACAAGGCCGAAGGGCTTCTGGCAGAGATCATCTATGAGGCGACCAGCGCGGGCGTGCATTGGGAATACTGGGAGGTGAGCCCGGGTCCTGAGGTCTTTAACACCTATGGGGTGCTGGTCGACGCTCTGTTGGGGATCGGCTGTCGGATACCGCTGGGCGCCGAGCCGGGGGAGCTGGGCTATTGGTGCCGGATGATGAACCAGTCGCGCTCTCCCGTCGTGGCAGTTGACGTGCCCTCCGGGGTGTCCGGGGACAGCGGCCAGGTCGATGAGAACGCCATCCTTGCCGAGACCACCGTCACGATGCTTGCGGCTAAGGTGGGCCTGGCGCTGGCGCCTGCGGCGCGCCACACGGGAGATGTGGTCGTGGCGGACCTGGGGGTCAAGACCGATCAGGTCGCAGATCGCGATAGCATGCCAGCGGTCTATGTCGATCAGGAGTACGCGCTCCAGCTTCCCCTGCCTGCTTTTGACGCTAACAAGTATTCTCGGGGGCGGGCGCTTATCATCGCGGGGAGCCGGGATTATCCGGGCGCCGCGGTCATGGCAACGCTGGCGGCCTGCCGCTGCGGAGCGGGCTATGTTCAGCTGGCAACGCCTGCCAGCATCGCACCGTTGGCGCGCACTCACCTGCTGACCGCCCCGGTTGTCGAACTTCCCGAGACACGTGGAGGCCTCATCAACGGCCCCAAGGCGCTGAATGTGCTGCTCGAGTTGAGCCTTCAGGCGGATAGCGTGTTGATCGGGCCGGGCCTGGGACGAGACGAGCGCCTGCTCGAGCTGGTACGGCGTTTGGTTCTTGATCGCCAGGAGGGGATCGTAGAGATACCGATCGTCATCGACGCTGACGCGCTCTATGCATTCGCGGGCCATTCGGAGCTCTTACTGTCGCCGATGATCGGGCGCGAGATGATCCTGACCCCACATGGCGGGGAGATGGCGCGTTTGCTTGGTCGCCTCATCACAGCGCAGGAAGCCTTGTCCCAGGCAGTCAGCCTGGCTAAAGAGCTGTCGAGCTCCCTGGTCACCTGCGTGTTCAAAGGACCTTCGACGGTGATCGCCAGCTCATTTGCAACGATCATCGACAGCCAGGGCCCGCCGACCCTGGCCACAGCTGGCACGGGCGACGTGCTGGCCGGGATGATCGCAGCGCTGCTGGCGCAAGGGCTGGATCCGCGTGTCGCGGCCGCGCTTGCGGTGCGTCTTCAGGCTCACAGCGCCGCGCTGGCAACTGAGGACCTGACGCCGCTCTCGGTCACGGCGCTTGATGTGATCGAGAACATCCCGGATGCCGCGCGCGTGGTGATGCAGAGTTTGCGCGGAGAAAACTATGCGTAAAGGGAGCTGCTATGACCACACATCGTGACGCCTGGGCAGAGATTGACCTGGGAGCTCTTCAAGCCAACGTGCGTACGTTCTGCGAGCTCATCGGACCGGCGACACAGTTCATGGCGGTGGTCAAGGCCGACGCCTACGGGCATGGCGCGCTGCGTTGCGCCCGTGCGGCGCTGGAAGCAGGCGCCACCTGGTTGGGTGTGGCCACGGCCGATGAAGCCCTCCAGCTGCGTGCGGCTGGCATCGGCGCGCCGATCCTGATCTTTGCGGAAGTTCCCGAGGCCGCGCTGCCCGAGCTGATCGAAGCAGGCGTCGACCTGTGCGCGAGCAGCTTGCGTTTTTTGCGCGCGGCGTCGCGTGAGGCCGCCCGGCTGGACCGCCCGGCGCGTTATCACTTGAAGATCGATACCGGCATGCACCGCATCGGTGTGGCGCCGGAAGAAGCGACACGTGTTCTGCTGGAAGCAGAAGACCTGCCTGCGCTCGAGCTGGCGGGCGTCTTCACTCATTTCGCTACAGCCGACGTCGAAGGCGACTGGGACGCGGACATTCAACTGCGCCGTTTCGAGAAAGCGCTTGCCGCGATACGCGACGCGGACATTGACATCCCCCTGGTGCACGCGGCCAACTCAGCCGCAACCGTGCTGATCCCCGAGGCCCGCTACGATATGGTGCGCGTGGGCATCTCGCTCTACGGTCTGTATGCGAGCGAGGACACACCGCGCCACATTAAACTCCGCCCGGTCATGTCTGTCAAGGCACGCACGACGCTGGTCAAGACGATCGCCACCGGCGAAGGCGTCAGCTACGGGCTGACCTGGCGCGCTGCTGTGCCGACCCGGATAGCAACCTTGCCGCTAGGCTACGCTGACGGCATGCCTCGACGGCTGAGCAATCGGGCCGGGTTCCTGCTGGAGCGCGACGGGCGCCGGGTCTCACAGGTAGGGCGGATCTGCATGGATCAGATGATGGCCGAGGTTCCCGCTGACGAGCAGGTCAAGGTGGGGGATACCTTCGTCATCATCGGCCAGGCGCAGGTCCCAGGCGTCGCTCTGCATCCCGCCCACACCGACGAGATCACGGTCGAGCAGTATGCGAAAGCGGCCGACTCGATAGAACACGAGATCACGATCGGCTTCGGTCGTCGCCTCGAGAAAGTCTATATCGCCTGATCATAGCCTGAAACGGCTCTTTTGCGCCCTTATTTTAGCCTTTCTCAGCTTCTAAGCTCTACCCTAAGGTTGAATGCGATCATGCATTTCTGCTGGTTGAGAATTGTTATACTATAAAAAGTGAAATTAGAATTTATCCAGTATTATGGAAGGTAATGTCAATGGATTTTGATAAATCTTCTCCGGCTTTATTAAAGAACAGGAAACCCTATCCATTTTTGATGCTCTGCCTCTCTATGGTGGCGGTTGGCATTGCTGCAGAACTCATCTACGCTACCAGTGGGCGATTCAGCGCGGTAGGGGCCAGCGTATTATTGATGATTCCTCTGGGAATTATGCTGTATGGCGCGCTGGAGCATTTCTTTTCTGATTTTTGTCGTACCTCTCGCAGTTTAGCCCCACTTCTTCTCTTGCTTTATAGCATTGGGATGCTAGTTGTCGATAGGGTGCCGTTCTCGCTTCCCATGGGTGCACTATTTGGCATTCTGATCGGGTTGTTTATCTGTGCGTCCCTGGTGAGTTTTCTCGAAAGCGGCCCGATCAAAAATTTAGGACTTAAAGCTGGTATATCAGCAAGCCTTTATTCGGTTGCGGTGTTTCCCCTTAGCATGGGTTACCATTATTTCTCAGATCTTCTTCCAAGGATGTCCATTACGACATTAGGGTTTCTGATCCTCATGGCGCTTCTTCTTGTCATATTTTTTTGTTGGCCAAAAAGCAGTAGAGATAATAAAACGGCAGACCTTGCTAAAGGCCGGGTCGTTGCCTCGCGTAACCTGATTATCCTTTTGATGGGGTTTGTGTTGTTGATCGCTTTGGGCCAGCTGATGAATTCTGGAAACCTGGAAATACCAGGTGGCTTAGTAGAGGTGCCTTGGCTTTATTTTGCGGTAATCATCCTACGGATCCCGTTTGCTGCTCTTCTGGGGTATTGGATTGATAGACGACTCAGTGTGCTGAATTTGGCTATTCCGATCGCGTTGATGGTGCTGGGCTGTCTTGCCGCTCTTTTTCTCGATGGTACCTTTACAGGAAATGCAATGATTTATATTGTACTCAATCTTGGAGAAAAGGGCTGCGTGTTTCTTGTCTGCATCCTCTGTATGATGGCGGCTGCACGACATCCTCGTAAGGGGTTCATTGCGGGATTTGGTTTGCTCGTCTACTTTGCCAGCGAGGGATTATTAAATCTGCATATGCTCGGTATTTCACAGACGAACTTTGACAGACGGTGGGGGTTTCCCCTAACGCTGACGATCGTTCTTGTTGCGTTACTTGTTTTCTTGTTTTTGTTTTACTTGGCTACGCGCGTGCAAAGCAATCAGATTACTGAGCCAGATGACCGGGCAGATGATACAACCAATGAGTCTCTGCAAGGTATTGTAACCAAGTATCGGCTTACTCCCCGGCAGATAGATGTCTTCAAATTAATAGTTGAGGGCATGAGCGCAAAGCAGATTGCACAGGAGCTGACTATTGATGTGGGCACTGCGCAAAACCATATCGGGGATATTATGTCAAAAATGGGAGTGCGACCGCACGGAGTGTTGGCTGCAAAGTATCGGCATCTAAGGTTTTAACCGGCACTTTTCACAGTATATGTGAATCCACATGAGAGATGATATCTACCATGTGAAATCACATGAGTTTGCTCAATTTCCCAATTCATGTGAAAACACATGAGTTATCCTTGCTATCTTGTCTGTATTACCGGAGAGCGAGGAAGGAAAGCTTATGAAGCAGGCAAGTCAATCGTTGACATCACCGCAGAACCTTAACTACTCAACTAATCTTTTTAGCAGATCGCTTTGTTTTCTGCTCTCAGTCGTGCTGATTTTAGCTATTGCTCCAACATCAGTTATGGCGGTAGGCAGTCTTTCCACTGATGCGCTTCTCACGTCAGATCTCGCTTCCCAGATAAAACCTCCGGCGATTATGGCGCCTCCGACACTGAAGAAAGAGACCGACGCAAATCTCTATACCGATGCTGCTGGTCAGACTACCGCAGAGTATTTTTCCTCGCCGGTGCGCTTTGCTGATAAAGACGGCAAGCTTGTTGATTATGACCCAACGCTGAAATCAAGTGATAGGGCTGGCTACCGGTACGAAAACGCTGCGGGAGACATGAAGCAATACTTCCCCGAGACGATAGATGCTTCAACTCCGCTCCTTCTTACCAACGGCGATTACACGATCGATCTTTCCCCTGTTACGAATACAGATTTCATAACACAGAATCTTGGAAACTTAACGCACGTTGGCGAGATAGCAAACAAGGCCGATGGACTTGTCACGGGAAAAACGATTACTGATGCAAAAACTGATCTTATTGCAGCTGATAGCGCCTATGACTTAGACATCAAGAAGAGTGCATATCCGGCTATTCCAACAAACCCGGAATCAGTTAAAGAGAGCTACACCGATGCCTATAACAATACTGAACAGGTACCTCTGAAGGCTCGTTATGACCTGAACGACTCAGCCCATCTTGAATACACTTCCTCGGATATTGGTGTTAAAGAAGAGATCGTATTAGATGATGTTCCAGACGCCAATACCTTTGTCTATAATCTCAACTTGAAAGGAACAATCCCTCAGCTTTCAGAAGACGGACGCTCGGTGATGCTTCTTGATTCACGTGACACCACTAACGTGGTTGCTGTAATTCCCGCAGCGTCGATGAAGGATAGTTCAAAAGATGGCGCATCTTCAGATGCGCTCTATTTTACGTTAGCCCAGAAAGAGAATGACCCGGACAGCTACCTGCTTACTTTGGTGGTAGATAATGACTATCTCCAGAGTCCTGATCGTATCTATCCAGTCATCGTAGATCCCACGTTGACCTGGCAGGGTACTTACGCAAATACCACTACCGGTACCGGGCTTGCTACTACCTTCATCAGAAGCGGGTCATCTTTTGCCAGCATAGTTGGTTATGGCACCGTGATGGCGGTTGGCAAGGGGAGCGAAGGGACTTCGCGTTCTTTCCTTAAAGGAGAAAACTTCAATAGCGACGTTAAGGGAAAGTCAGTAACAGGCGCCACGTTAACACTTCGCCAGGTCAATAACTCATCGTATAACAAAAACATCACGGTCGCCGTCCATCAGGTGCTTACCCCCGGAACCGGGCAGACCAATACTTACGGAGACCTGTGCTGGAACACCCGCCCAGGCTATGCCGCAACAGCTGTTGCCAGCAAGGCAACAGGGACTACCAGCTATGATATCTCCTTTGATGTAAAAAGCTGGGTACAGGGGGTAGCAAACGGGACTATTCCCGGATATGGCCTGATGCTCAAACAATCAGATGAGACCTTAAGCAATTACACTCAATTTTGCGGTCAGTCTACAGCGACCGCTTCCTATCGTCCTAAGCTTACGGTGACCTATACTGATCCACCTACCACAGCTACAGCCTTAACCATAACGCCAAGTACCTGGAAGCCCGGCAATCCTCTTCCTAAGATTACCTGGACAGGCATCAGCTCAAGTTATCTGGACAGAGTAGAGCTCCGGATAGCCAATGGAACGACGGACGCAGCGGGAACCCACAGTACAGCCTCTACCAACGTCAAGGAATACGCTACTTCACCTTATACTTCCAACAGTGTCGCAACCTCTGGCTACAGTCTACCTATCACAAGCTATACCCAGGGTTGCTACGCGGTCTATATCAGAGGACATGACTCAAATGGGGCGGTAGGTACGGGTAAAGGGGCCTGGTTCCATGTTGACACGACCGCTCCTACTCTTAATATGCCAACGTCTCCGGTAAGTCCTGCTACGACAGCAAGCTCATATTCAAAAACGCTTCCTACCATTTCATGGACTTCAGCCACTGACAAACCAGTCTGTAATGCAGGCGCATTTACGTTGGAAGCCTATGTTAAACGTCCTGATGGCACTACTTCTGCTGTACACAGTGTGCCGGTTACCAAAACTAACTCTTTTACCCTCCCTGGTGGCTCCTACACATTTACCGCAGCAGACTTTATCTCGACCACTGCCGGTGCTCATACCCTGGTACTTCGTGCTAAAGATCGGATAGGCAACCTGAGCGCCGAAAAAAGCTATGCGTACTACTATGATGCGACGGCGCCAAAAATGAATACGCCGACACTGAGTCCTGCGGCAAACTCTTTTGGCTGGTATAACGCGGCTACGCCGCCTGCCATTGTCTGGTCAGGGCTGAGCGATGCTCCTGCTTATAGCGGCAATACTTTCAAGTTGCAGGTAGAGACCAATAAAGCAGGGGCGACAGCTGGCGCTTATAGTGATCTGACAGCTCTTGCAGCCACAACTTCTGGCACGACAGCCCTTCCAGCAAGTCTTTTTCCCGACAGCGGGAAATACGAGGTTAGAGTGCGCTCGGTTGATAAGGCCGGAAACACTGGCACAGCCTACCTGATCAACTATTGGAAAGATACGGTGGCGCCGGTACTCGATTTCAAACTTTCTGACGGACCCACCGGAAACCCCATTGCAGACACGACGAGTACCTCTTCAAATCCGGCAGTAGTTACCAACACGGTCACTATTGCTACAACGGTGACCGAGGCACTCAGTGGAATCGATGTGGCCACATTAACTTTGGAAAATACGACAGACGGAAGCTCAACAGTCATTGCTCCTGCTGCAACTCTGTCCTCAACGCTTTCTCTGATCACCAATACCTATCCTAACGGTCTCTATGATTTGATTTATGCCGGTAAAGACAAGGCCGGAAATGATGCCGGTACTAAGACGCTTCATCTTCAAATCGCAAATCGACTTGCGGCCCCAGTTCTTACCGTTGACAGTACTGTAAAAAGCACTAATGCTTTTAATATCAACTGGATCTTTTTTGGAGGCCAGAGCGAACGCACAGGTATCCAGTATGCAATAGAGAAAGATGGGGAACGTAGTGACTACAGTGAAGTGTTCGCTGACCCCTCTAACATGGGTAGCCTGACCATCTTTACCCCAGTAGATGATCACGATATTCCAATTGAAGGTACTTACACTATCTGGATGCGAGCAATGTCATCTGAGGGAATACCTGGTGACGAACGCTCTATTACCGTCACCGTGCATACAGAAGGACCAGATGTTGCTCTTACGCAGATGAGCGCTGGTATTCTCGCAGGCAGCGTACTAAGTGACTATCTTTCTGGCTACTACGTCTTCGTTAAAGAGGCAGGAGATCCTGATAGCAGCTACGAGCTTGTCGGTAGCGGGGACAGTGAAAAAACTAATAGTGCGCTTGCTTACTTTGACTTGTCTTCAGAACGCCCAGCACAGGCGACCTACACTTTCAAGCTTCAAGCTAAAGACCTTATGGGCAATGTGAGCGAGACTACGCTTGATGTCTACAATCCAATCTCCTCAACAGAGCTTTACGGGCAGCCTGGTTCAGGGCTTACTTGTCCTACAGGTGGCGCTATTACCTCAAAAAGCGATCTCTTTGCTCTCGCTAATCCTTCGACGTATGGCTCTTCAGCGTTTGATTGGTATATTGATGGAATTCCAGCAAAGCATGTCAGCAGTGTTGCGCAAAACCCAACGTTTGCTGACGATTTTGCTGACATCTCACGTTATGGCGAGGGCAATTACTACACCATTCTTGGCACTACTACTCCAAGCTCTATTGCCGCATCAACTGCCAAACAAGCCTCCGGAATCCTGTACGCAGCGAACCTAAGCGATGAGCAAGACTTCAACTGCATCGGAGGGCATTTTGAAAATGGCACGTTTACCTTCGATGCCGACTTCACTTCTGCCGAACTTGTTACCCAGGAAGTGACTTCGGCTTTGCCCTTTACTTCACTTTCTTTTCAGCATCAGGTGCAGGTAACCGGCGATGCAGCAATTTCGTACTATATCTCTGTTGACGGAGCGCCCTATAAAGAGATCGATGCAGATAGCTGGTCTGCATATAGTGAAACCGGTAAATTCTATGTGTCAAGCGTCCGCTTTAAAGTAGTGCTCAACCGTAGTGTTGGCAGCACGGCTACAGCCAGCTTGAGTTCCTTGAATGTAACTGCAAACTTTACCGCGCCTGATGTCTTTAAGATCGACTTCTTAGGGAAGGCAGCTCCTGCTAACTTAATCGCACGTGACAAGCTCGACTACAAAACCTATCTGGGTTGGGATAGTGCTTCAACTGAAAATATCTTGCCACAGATCAGCTATGAAGTACTGTACTCTTTTGATGCTAACGCTCCAGTCAGAACCTGGAAGAGCTCAGCAGAGGGACTTAAGGAGCACTACTTCGCTTCCCCTAATACCGATTACTCAACGACGCTCTATTATCGGGTACGCGCGGTAAGAACCGAGCAAGTAGCTGGCAAAACAGTTAACTACTATGGCGCCCCCTCTAATGTAAGCGCCTCTACGGTAGCAGACTCCGATGAGCTTGCCAAACGTCTGGGGACCCAGGACTACTGGGACTACGAGAGCGTGACTACTCCTATCGGATCAGGTCAGATCGAAAAAAGCTGGGGCAACTTCGTCTTCACGCAAACCGATAAACCGATCGAGTCTGACAGTCTGCTTAAAGATGGCGTGACGCGTACCTATAACTCCCAGTCCTCACTTGTTTTCCCCTTCGGGCTGGGTACCGACTTTTCATATAACGTCGAGCTGCTCAAGCAGATCTCAGGAGAGGGCTATGTCTTAAAAGATGACACAGGGACTTTGCGCACCTTTGCCTGGGATGAACCTAACCAGACCTACTTCACCTCTGATTCCAAACGGGTACGCCTGACAGTCTTTGACACTCCAAAGCCAGTACGCGTCTTGACCCAAAAGGGGTCAGGAAATAATGAAAATACCTATGATGTCTTACTGGTCAAATATGTGGTGACCTTTGATAAGAAATGCGAGTACTGGTTCAATCAAGGCGGGCAGCTGGTCTATATTACTGAAAAAGCTCAGCAGCTTGATGAGGCGCTACCTGCAGGTCAGGATACCTACTTTGCAGATGACAGCCAGTCCAACTTGGTACTAAGCTATGACGCTAAGCGCGGGCAGTTGACGGAAGTAGTCTCTAAGGGGCTGCGCAAAATACGCTTTGCGCACAATCCAGATGGTCTTATCAGCGTAGTCTGGCTGCCCGATGAGACGGTGATCGGCTACACGTACCAAGAAAAACGCTTAGTAGAAGTACGCGACTACTCCACACATCTCAGTGAGCAAGCCTTTGTGAGTGGGGATCTGCCACAGACGTCAGATAATGACGTGTCCTACGTTTATGACTACATGAAGCCAGTCTCAGATATTGATCGTTACTATATGACTGCTATAAATGGCGTGGCAAACTCACAGACGCAGGCGCCCCCGCGGACAAAAATCAGCTACAACCCCGCCGGACAGCTCGACACGCTAATGCAAGCAACCGGCGCAGAAGATGCCCACGGGGATATAACCAAGTTGGTCTATGGGAACATGACAGAGCCAGTCACTTCTAGCTACTATACTCCGGCAGAGCTAGCCGCCCCTACTCGCGAGACGAAGACAACCTATGGCGCGGCAGGACTTATGGCAGATACCTGGGCCGGCACTCCAGATGAGGTTGCAAATCAGACCGCACGTCATACGAGCTATGTCTATCAGGATTACCTGCTGATGTCTTCTACAGCTGATAGCGACTATCACAGCATTGACGGTTCAGGAGTAATTGAAACTCACAGTGTGCCAAAGACCACAAAGGCTGAATACAATACTTTGGATCTACCAACGACAACGGTAGAAGACAACGGTTCGATTACTGAGTCAACCTATGACAGCGCGGGCACGATAAACGAAGAGGAAGTTACCTCAGAGAAAACTTATGACGAAAACGGCGTACTTATTTCTGATGGTGCGTGGGATTATGACGCTGACGGCCAAGAAACCTCAGATGTGGATCGTATAGAGGAATCTGCCATGACAAGTGAGTATTATCCCAATGGCAATCTGAAACGTACGCTTACTTCTCTCCAGAAATATGTCAACGGAGTTCCTCAAGGCGCCGCTGTCCCCCAAAGCGAGACAACTTACGAATACGACCAATACGACAATATTACGAAACAGGTAGATACCACCTACGGAAGTCCGGATGTCATCACTGAGACTGATAGCTCTTATGACGGGTTGGCTCGGGAACTTTCAAATACTACCGGCACTTTGAGTTCTGGTGTGCTTACAAATTGGATAAAGGCAACCAACACTTACGATTTTATGGGCAGGCCTACCTCAACAGTCACCCAGGAAGAAGGAAGCGACGCCAAGACAACAACGACTACATATAACAAGGACGGAAGCATCAATCATCAGACTGATGATTTAGGAACACAGACAAGTTTTCTCTATGATGAGCTTGGTAGGGCGCTGACAAAGACAGTAGTGCCCCAAGGGCGTCCGGCGCAAGTCTCCACGACTGCTTATGGCTTTGAAAATGTCACGTTGAACGTTCCGGCAGGGACAAAGAACCTTATCGCTGGCGTTACTACTTCTACTGACCCTGCCGGTGTGGTGACGAAGTCTTATACCGATGAGCTTGACCAGCAAGTGCGCAACAGCGCTGTTGGGGTTAACTCTGATACAACCTATACTAAAGACGGAAAAGCTTTCGCCGTGATCACTTTGCCAGCGACGCATTCCCGTCAAGAGGCAAAAACCGATCTAAGCCTCTATGACGAAAACGGCAACGCGATCGCTTCTGTGCGGCAGCCACTATATGCAGGCGGGCATTACTATCTGGGCGATGATACTATCACCACTCAATCGGTCTTTGATAGCGAAGGCAAGGAAAAGGAGAAGACCGATGCATTGGGTCAGGTGACGCATTATACGTACGATACAAAAGGAGAACTCGCTTCAGTTACCCAGCCTGAAACCTCTGTTATTATTAATTCGTCAAGTCTCTCGGCGCAAGATCAAAATCGGGAGACGATCGCGCCTGTCACTTCTTATATGACCGATACTATTGATCCGATAGATCAAACGACGTCAGATACGGTCACCGATGCCTTGGGTCGTCTGAGCAAGACAACTAAAGACGCCGCAGGTAAAACACTTTCTGTTACGGACTTCGGGCAGGCTTCAGCTGCATCAGGGGCAGGGATTACTACAAGCTATCTCTACAACGGGAAAGAACAGCAGGTAAAAGAAACCTATTCCAATGGCGACTACAAGACTTTCGCTTATGATACGCGCGATAATCTGACCGAGACTAAATGGTATCGCGTCAATGGCACGCTGGAGCTTTCCAGCGTAAATACTTACGACAGCTTTAACCGCATAGTCTCAATTACGGACTATCGCCATCAAGGATCTGTCACTACGGTTATCTACTATCAGCGCAGCGATTACGATAAAGCAGGCAAGCTTACAGGCAGCTATGAGGGGACGTCAATACCAGCAGATCCAGAGCATATCGCCGATAAAGACAAGACTTGCTATATCTATGACAGCGCGGGACGTCTAATCGAGCGCGATTATCCTGAAGACGTAGCGGATAGCACCAATGCCCCGGTAGCCCTGAAATACAGCTATGACAACCAGGGGCGCATCTCTCAGATCAAGGCAGTGCTGAAGACAGGAACCGTTACAAGAGAGGCGACACTTCGTCAATACAATTATGATGATTGGGGAAGAGTATCTTATCTCAAAGATTACCCCGGCTTTGCTAAGGGAAGCAGTCAGTATCTTATCAAGCAATACAGCTATGATGACTTTGGCCGAGTAATCTCGCTTGGCTATGAGGGCTTTGGTAATAACTTAGATGGCTATGACTACTCTTACAACAAGAGTTCTCAGATCATCTTTGAAGAGCATGTTACTAACTATCCGGGAGAAGATACCACCGATCAGGTACGTGAATACACTTACGATGAACTTGGCAGGCTTATCTCTTCTGATGTCACCGATAATATAGAAGGCAGCACTGAGTCTTTCACGTATGGCTATGATGCAATCGGCAACCGCAGGATGGAGGGCATAGATGGCGAAGAGAACTATGCCATCTATAATGGCCTGAACCAGATGACGAAAAAACAGATTGGGGCGGCAACCGCAAGCTTCAGTTATGATGCAAATGGTAACCAGATAGCTGAAATCACAGACAAGACGATTACGACTAGTACTGATGAAGACGGTAATGAGACTACCTCAGTAGGCCCAGGAATAACCCAGAGTTTCTCTTATGACATAGATAACCATCTGACGCAGGTAAAGCAGGGCTCCACTATTTTTAACTCCAATGCTTATCGAGGTGATGGTCAACGCATCTCAAAGACCGAAGCGGATGTGACCACCAACTACGCTTATCAATCAGGACAAGTTCTTTACACGACCAATAGTTCTGGGCAAAAGATAAGCTTTAATCTCTACGGAGACGGTGGAGAGATTATCTCCTCTAAGCGCTATGGTGGCGATCAGGCAGACAAGTATCTTACCTACACAACCGATATACGTAACTCAACGAGCAGCGTACTGGCTGATGACGGCACAGACCTTCTTTCCTACACCTATTCTGACTTTGGAGAAACAAAGCGTTCAGGAGATGCAGACACCTATAACGAGATCGCCTATACCGGTGGCATCTATGATGAGAGCACGAAATTATATTACTTAAATGCCAGGTACTATAACCCAATTAATGCTTACTTCTTGACTCAAGACACCTATAGAGGTGAAAATGAAAATCCTGATACTAATAACTTGTATTCGTATTGTTCAAATGATCCAATAAATAATACTGATCCAACAGGTCACAAGAAAAAAAGCACCAAAAAGAATAAGCCAAAAAAGCCCAACAATCGAAATGGGCGAAACAAAAATGATGCGCACCCTGAAGCAGAGGTGCACAATCGAAAAAAGCAAGGGACGGGTGGTCGCGCGGCTCGTCGAGTGTATACTTGGGTTTGGGAACATAGAAGTACTATTGTATGGATGACGTTTGTAGCTGTAGTCACAATTGTTGTGGTATATGTGGTCGTGATCTATCTTTTACCTTGCTTTTTCGCGCCTGCGGTTGTGGTCGCTCGAGTGCCACGAGCAAGAACCATTCGTGTCGCCAGAACAGTGCGCAGGCCTATCTACGTTAATAGGTGGGTGCTTGTGCGAAAAAGCAAGTATGTGTAAAGAGAACTGAGGCTAAACAATGCAAGTGAAAAAACTAGAGAACGAGATAGGGATAATTTACTATCCCGTACCGACGGCGCACTCTGTCACTGTTGGACTTTATATAGGAGTAGGTTCGCGATTCGAGACCCCTGCCAATAATGGGATAACTCACTTTTTGGAGCATATGCATTTCCAGCAATTGGGTGCGATATCCCAAGATGAAATACGCTATAAGGTTGAGCGTATTGGCGGATCATTAGACGGGGCGACCTCTAAAGAAATGCTTCGTTTTTTGATGCAAATACGACCGCACTACCTAAGGGAGTCGCTCTGGTTTTTTGAGCATATCTTTCAAGATACCCCTTGGAGTAAGCAGCAGTTCAATGCAGAGCGGCGAATCATACTTAATGAGCTGCGCGAAAAGCCAGCTGACTGGGATTTAGACATTGATGAGGCAAAGGCCATGTGGAAGTCGCACCCGCTCTCTTTGTTGCCACTCGGTACAAAGGCTTCAATAAAGGCATTGAATCTGGATGATATAGTTCGTCATAAGAAGCGGTTCTTCTGCAAAGAAAATGTATGGCTTGTTGTTACGGGAGATATATCAGCCGATGACTGCGCTTATATTGATGATCTGTTCGGCGGGTTGTCGTTGCCCAATAACCATCTTGTTGAAGCTTCGGATGAAAGTGGTCGCTCTGTACAGTTTAACCGTTCTCCCGACGTCTTATTAAAAAAGTGGGAGTATGACGACACTGATCTTCGTATATCATTTGATGTTGATACATCGGTTATTGCCGAAAACGAATTTCTCTTCCTGAGTAATCTTGTTGGAAGTTCGGGAAGTTCTGTTTTACCCAAGCTCATTTCTGAGGATTTGGGTTTGTCCTATGAGATTGATGCTACGGCGGAGATATTTGCTCATGAGGCTGTTTTTAATGTTGCGCTGTCGGTAGAAAACAAAAAGGCGGTTCTGGCTCAAAAGGAGATAGTGGCCGCACTCCATCAACTCAAACACGGCATCTCGGCGAGAGACTTTACTGTAACCACGCCGTTTTTTACTGACAATCTTTGGTATCGGCTTGATGAATGCGATGATCTCAATATAGAGTTGGGATGGGTGGCGGTCAGGGGTAAGCCGGTCATTGATGTAGAAACCATGATAGAGCGTAACCATGCAATCACTCGTGAACGACTAACGGAAGTGGCTGGCCTGATCTTCCGCCCTTCAAATACAACAATAACAATAGCGTCTGAAAATATACCTTTTACCGAGGCTGACGTGCAGGAAATCTGGCAAGAATTGTAATAAAGCACATAGTAAAAGGCGAAGCGATAAGCGCGGTAATTCCCGCATCAGAATTGCACTGCGCTGAAAATACGCTAGTGGTTTATTGTCGTAGGTATACGCAAACAAATCATGAGGGATCACTGGGAGTCGGCACTTTTCAAGGCATTTGTCCCAAATTTGTCCCATTTTTCAGAAGGGACAGTCGGCGCTATTCCAGCACCAGGAACTCTGACGGGCTCATCACCTTTGGTCGCTTTATATCTAGATTCTTGAAGTGTTTATCGCCGCTCACAATGACATCCGCTTCACCTGAAACAGCAGCATCAAGAATGGGCTGATCCTTTGGGTCAGCGATAACGACATCAGCCTGGTCGCTCTCTACTGCCAGCTCAAAAGACATCGTGCTAAATAGCTCCTGTGCCGCAGGAAGAAGCTTCGGATACTTCAAACGCAGAACACTCTCAACCTCGTTGATGAGGTAACTGCTCAATACCATTTCATGTCGACTTGCAATGCGGGTTAGTACCTCAGCAGGCTTTGAGTCCGGAAACATCAAAGCTGAAATGATGATGTTAGTATCAGGCATTACCCGCATCAGGCATTACGTCCGTAGCGTTGCTCCATAACCGTCTCAACAACATCATCATCACTTTTCCAGCCAATTTCCTCAGCAGCTCCAGCAAAAGCTGCTTGAGCTTTTTTAATAGCGGCTACCGATGCGTTGTCGATGACTACATCACCATTTGCGCGTTGGAAGAACAGGACTTTATTGCCCGGCTTAACGCCGAGAAGCCGCCGCACCTCAGCCGGAATAGTCACTTGCCCATTGGTTGTCACAGTCGAGAGATCCATGATCGCTTCAGACATGATATTCACCTATCTCCTAAATCTAATAACCTTATTAGATTATAGCATCTATTTGCCGCAGCCATTCAATAGCGCAATTACAGCTACGACGAGCTGGGCAGGCTTCAAATATGTTCAGTGCAATAACAAAAATTGCGGAGAATTCTTCTTTGGAAATAGCTACAGGCTACCACTTAAGCTACGCATGACAACTCATTCGTCCTTAAAATAGCCAAAATATGCTAAAATACGTCCTTATTTTAGCACTCTTGGGCTATAATAAGGATGTATTGATACAGATGAAAGGGCTGCCATGGAACGTCAATTGATGTCAAAGCTTGTTGACTGGAAAAGCAGTCGTCGCAAGAAGCCGATCATTCTCAACGGAGCTCGTCAGGTAGGTAAGACATGGCTGCTCAAGGAATTCGGCGCGCGGTATTTCGACAACGTTGCCTATGTGAATTTTGACAATAACAAAGCGATGAACCTATTGTTTGAGGAGGGTTATGATAGCGCGCGTCTTCTCACGGGGTTGCAGGCAGAGGCGCATGAGCGCATCGTCGAAGGCAAAACCCTAATTATCTTTGATGAGATACAGGAGTGCCCGAAGGCCTTGACTTCGCTCAAGTACTTTCGGGAGAACGCTCCAGGGCAGATGATTGCTGCTGCTGGGTCGCTTCTCGGACTTGCTGTTCACCAGGGGACGGGATACCCTGTGGGTAATGTCACGACACTTGATCTCTACCCTCTGAATTTCCGTGAATTTCTTGACGCGACGGACAATCAGTCGCTTCGAGAGATCATTGATGCTGCAGATGCTGCTGCTGTCTCAGCATTCTCATCTAAGATTATTTCCTTGTTGCGGCAGTATTACTTTGTTGGCGGAATGCCTGAAGCTGTCCTGGCGTTTGCAGAGAGCGGCGTTCTTGATGACGCACGCAGCATACAGAACCAAATACTCTTTGACTATCGCCGTGATATCACCAAGCATCTCACGGTGTCGGAGACGGAATATGCCCTTGCTATATGGGACTCAATTCCCGCTCATTTGGGGCAGGAGAACAAGAAGTTCATATTCGGGCATATTAAAGAAGGCGCTCGGGCCAAGAATTATCACTCAGGGATCACCTGGCTTACAGAAGCTGGGCTTGCTGCCTGCGTGCGCCGCGTCTCAAAACCAGGCGCTCCGCTTTCAGCGTATGTAGACGAGTCTGCTTTCAAGCTCTTTGCGCTTGATGTGGGGTTACTCGGAGCCATGGCTGGGCTTTGCATGAGCAGCGTGATAAGTGGAAACCAGGTGTTTGAGGAATTTAAGGGCGCTCTGACAGAGCAGTTTGTCTGTCAGCAGCTTATATCTGATTGTGAGCTACGGCCATTCTATTGGTCTGCCGAAAACTCCCGCGGCGAGATTGATTTTCTTGTTCAGGATGAGGATCGAATCTACCCTATTGAAGTCAAAGCCGCAGAGAACCTGCATTCCAAGAGCCTGCGTGCTTTCAACGAGAAATACAAGGGCATGAATCCGCGTCGCTTCTCACTTTCGGGGTATCGCAATGAGAGCTGGATGCACAATATCCCTCTCTTTGCGATCGGGAATATGAAGAATTGGAAATAATCAAGCGACAGAATAGTGCCGAGCATCTTTTCCTGGGTTCGAGTTTTTTTGCGTAAGTTTTGCGTACCTATATAGAGCAAGTGTGTAAACTCTCTCTTTCTGGTTTAAGGCAGCGCTGGAGAAGAGGAGAATAAAACTGCAATTTTCAGGAGGAAGTGAGGACCACGACATCATGGCTCGCAAGAATGTTCAACCTACGCCTGACCCAAACCAAAACTTTGGGCAGGGCGAAGCAGTAGCTCCAACAGAGGCCCCCGGGGTCCCGCAATCCCCGGAAGCAGAAGCGGCCGGGCAGGCTCCAGCGACCTACTCCGAGCAAGCCCCGGTGACCTACACCGAGGCGGCTCCTGTTTATACGGTGGACAACCAGCAGGTCGCGCTGTCATATGCCGAGCAACAGCAGATGGCACAGAAGAAGAAAAAGCGGCGTAACGTTATCATCGGCGTCATTATCGGCGTTGTTGTGGTCGCTGCGTTGGTTGTCGCGTTTCTTATGCTCCGCCGCGCGTCGGCTCAGACCAGCGCATCGGATTATGTGACCGCTCAAGCCCAGACCGGCTCGATCGAAAAGACGATCTCCGGCAGTGGGCAGCTTCAGGCAGCGACAACTTCTGAGGTCAGCGCCAAGGTATCTGGGACGGTCACCGACCTGTCGGTCAAGTTGGGCAGCGAGGTCACGACCGGAACCGTGCTGTTCAAGGTCGATGATAACGGCACACTTGCTGATGCAGTGACGAGCGCCTCAAACAGCCTCTCCAGCGCCAAGCTCTCGTTGACTTCGGCGGAGCAGTCGCTTAAGTCGGCCCAGGCAGCCTCAACGACGACGGCAGCGGAGCTGATGGCTCAATCGAAATCCGGTACTTCCCAATCCAACACGGGCAGCAGCTCTCTGGGTTCTGGCAGCGGCATGGGCCAGAATAAGACGGGCGGGTCGAGCTCGACTTCCTCAAGCACAAGTTCCTCCGGCGCCCTGACGCCGGCACAGGCAAAGGCGCAGGCGGCTCAGGCCAACGCCCAGCGCGCAGCCGCGATCGCCTCTGCGCAGGCGCAGGTCAAGCAGGCGCAGGCGCAGGTGACCTCAGCGCAGTCAGACTACGACACTGCCGTTAAAAACGCAGGCGAGACGGCTGTTACGGCGCCAGCTACGGGCATCGTCACGGCACTCAATGTCTCAAACGGTGACAGTGTGACGGGCAGCAGCTCCAGTGCCTCCTCAAACAACAACTCAAGCAACAACAATTCATCCAATAGCTCGCTGAATTCGCTGCTCGGCAATTCAAGCAACAGCTCAAACAATAGCTCGAGCAACAGCTCCTCAAGCTCATCAGCGGTCGAGATCAGCGACTATTCCTCAGCGATGACCGCTGACATCAGCGTCAGTGAGTCCGATATCTCCTCAGTACAGAAGGGGCAGGGCGTTAACCTCAGTTTCAGCGCGTTTCCCAGCCTCGAGGCGAGCGGCACGGTTACGCAGATCTCGCCGACGGGTACCAGCTCGGGCAGCCTCGTGGACTTCACGGTCACAATGACCCTGAAGGATCCCGACAAACAGCTTCGCCCAGGCATGAGTGTCACGGCAGAGATCGTGACGGCTTCTGCCAAGAATGTGCTGTTGGTACCTAACACGGCTATTGATCAGGCCTCTGACGGTACCTACACCGTGCGGGTGGCACAAAACGGAGATACGACCAACCTCAAGACGGTCACCGTTACCGTCGGCGTTGCCAACGACAGCTACACGGAAATCAAGTCCGGGCTGACTGCTGGCGAGGTCGTCATCTCCGGTACGACCAGCTCATCATCAAGTACCAGCTCGTCGAGCGGCGGCATGTTCAGCCTTGGCGGCGGCATGCGAACCAATGGCGGGGGTGGCGGAACCTACCGCAGCATTGACAGCGGTCAGGGTGGCAACCCTGGTGGTGGCCAGGGCCAGACCTACCGGGGCGGCAACTAATGGCGATCGCAGTCGACCTGCAACAGGTCACGAAGATTTATACGACGGGGGCTGGCGACCAGGTCGCGCTCAACGATGTATCCCTACTGGTCGAAGAAGGCGAGTTCGTCTCGATCATGGGGCCGTCGGGCTCGGGTAAGTCGACGCTCATGAACATCATCGGGCTGCTCGACCGGCCAAGCTACGGTAGCTATTGGCTGGCGGGGCAGGATACCTCGGTGCTGACAGAGAAAGAGCTGGCGGCTTTCCGGGCGCGCACGATCGGCTTCGTGTTCCAGTCGTTTAATCTGCTCCCGCGCACGAGTGTGCTGAAGAACGTGACGCTGCCGATGGAATACACCGGGGTGGCGCGCGCAGAGCGGCGCAGGCGGGCGGAGTCCGCGCTCACCGCGGCTGGGCTGCGGCCGGAGGTATTCACGCACAAGAGCAACGAGATCTCGGGCGGGCAGATGCAGCGTGTCGCGATCGCTCGCTCGCTGGTCAACGATCCGGCGTTACTGCTGGCAGACGAGCCGACCGGCAACCTTGACTCAAGGACCGGCGCGGCGGTGCTGAAGATGTTTCAGGAGCTCAACGCGCAAGGGCGCACGATCATCCTGATCACGCATGATCCGGGTATCGCGCGCCATGCGGGACGCACGATCCACATTCTTGACGGGCGGCTTTTCGAGGGTGAGGAAGGCGAGCGGGCAGTTGCTGCCGCGCAAGCCCAGGGGGTGGTCTCATGAACTTCGATGACAAAAAGGGGTCAGGCACCATTCTGTCATCTCAGGAGGTGAGCGCATGAACCTTCTTGATATCCTCTCCGAGACGTTCCGCTCGCTTACGGCGAACAAGGGACGCACCGCGCTGACGATCCTGGGCATTGTGGTCGGCATTGGCTCGGTCATCGCGCTGATCAGCGTGGGGCAGGGCACTTCTGCCAGCGTGCAGCAGCAGATCACCGATGCTGGCACAAACATCATCCGCATCACGAGCACCGCGCAGACAGGCAACGGCCTGACCGATGGCGACCTGGCGGCATTGCGCGAGCTACAGGGCGTGTCCGTTGTCGCGGGGACCCGCTCAACTTCTGAATACATTGTCGCAAACAACACGAGCACCAACGCGCAGCTGACGGGCATTGACGCAAACTATATCAAGGCGATCAAGAGCGACGTGGCCCACGGCAGCTTTATCACAAGTTATCAGAACAGCATCGCGGCACACGCCATCGTACTCTCTTCCAATGCGGTCGAGAGCATCTGGGGCGACGCGAGTTATAACGCGGTGGGCCAGACGGTGCAGATCTCCGGGCAGAACTTCGTGGTTACCGGCGTGCTGAGCTCCAGCAGTGGCGGCTTGGCGGCGGCGATGAGCGGTAACGCCTGCTACATCCCGCTCTCGACGATGACGGCTCAGTTCACGGGCAAGACCTCGTATTCTGTGGTGATGTCGACGGTGACGATGGAGGACCAGACCGCCGTATCGAACCTGACGACCGCGCTGCTTAAGTCGCGCCATGGGATCGCGGCTTCCGATGATCCGGACTTTAATGTGACTACCATGTCGTCGATGCTGAGCCTGACGAGCTCTATTACGAGCATCCTGACCACGCTGCTTGCCGCGATCGCCTCGATCTCTCTGGTGGTGGGCGGTATCGGCATCATGAACATGATGCTGACGTCTGTGACTGAGCGCACCCGTGAGATCGGCCTGCGTAAGGCCATTGGGGCGACGCCGGGCAATATCACCTTGCAGTTCCTGGTCGAGTCGATCGTGCTGACCAGCCTGGGCGGCGTGATCGGCGTGTTCATTGGATGGCTGATCTCGGTCATCGTGAACGCGACCGGGACTATCAGCGCGAAGGTCACGGCTTCTGCTGTGTTGCTGGGGGTCGGAGTCTGCATGCTGATTGGCATCGTCTTTGGCTTCTACCCGGCGCACCGCGCGGCGAAGCTGGACCCGATCGACGCGCTGAGGTATCAGTAAGTTACGGTACTCTGTCGCTCCATCTGGTGGTGTTGGGCTGCTCTCGCTTGTTCGGTTACGGGCGAAAGCCCGCTCCCTCACAGCTCGTTTGCCCGCCTTGCCAGATGAAGTGACAGAGTACCTCTTTCTATCTGCAATACATCGATAGCACAAGTTCGTCATTCTGGGCGCCCTCGTCATCCCGGGCAAGACCTTAGGATCTCCCCTATAGATAGCGCCACCACGTGAGTCCTTTATTTCAGGGCTCAATCGACCTCAAACAATCAATCAGTGATAATATGTTAAGAATCGAAAAAAGCCTATAATTTTCTAACAAATCTGTTAAGAATTGAACAAAGTTCATTAATTTCCGATCAATTTGCGAGGAATTATTAAATAGTTTGTAAGTTTCCGATTCTTTTGGCGTCTACCTATATGAAGGGATGCGCCGTTTCGTTTTTTCGGATGCGCGAAATTATACCGTGGACGGTGTGTCAGGAGGAACGATGGCTGATAATAATGATAGGAAAATGAAAAGAGGAAGCCTCTCGGAGACTGATTTGAAGCAGCTTCCCTCTATGGTTGACCGCGCACGGTCCGGTAACTCTGATGCATTCTCAAAACTCTATAACGCCTACTATCAACGCGCGTACTTTACCGCCTTCAAGATTTTACGCAATGAGTCCGCCGCAGAAGACGTAGCCCAGGACTCATTCTTACGTCTTTTTACCAAGCTTGATACGCTTCGTGAATCTGAGCGCTTTGAAAACTGGTTTTTCTCTATCGTCTACCGACGCTCGTTTGACTGGCTGCGCAAGAATAGCCCTGCGGAGCTGATAGATTCGCTGGACACGTTTCAAGAAAATGACGACAGGATGCCTGCGTGCGCCAATACTGAGCTTTTGCCCTTTGAGTCTCTGGAGGCCAAAGAGAATCGCGCGCATTTGCTGCGCCTGGTCAACGGGCTGACCGATACCCAAAAGATCACGGTCTTTCTGCATTACTACCAGGGGCTTTCTGTCGCAGAAGTTGCGGAAACCCTTGATAGTTCTGTGGCAACGATCCACAAAAGACTTTACGACGCGCGCGCGTCGCTTCGGGCAAGCGTTGCCCAAACGGCGACCGCCTCCTCACATATCAGGTACTGACGTGAGCGATCACGGTAAAGAGGGAGAAGGGGCATGATGGGGGCACTGGCAATCAAGGGAAGAAAAACGGCAACCTGGAAGCGTGCCCTGAGCCTGGCGATTGCGCTGGTCGTGATTTGTGAGGTGTTAGGGTCCGCGCCGCCGCAGACCGCCCAAGCCTCAGGCCCCGTGGGAGATGTTATCTCCAACTATCCCTATAACCCGGCAACGAACGCCACTACTATAGACGAGCTTGCATATAACAAAGTCGATCACAACGACGCCAGCGTGCTGCAAGCAGACGGCAGGCCTCTACAGGGCTACGAGCAAGCCTACACGCAGGCAGAGTCCGCGAAGTGGAACGGTGGCGTAGCCACTCCCGATCACGTAGTTCTGTCAGGTTCAAAGATATCATTTTATGGCTATGGCATCATGCCCTATATGGACTATGTCTTTGCGCCAGCAGAAGCCGCCACCTCTTCGGGCAGCTCTTTCACGCTGATCCCTGACAACATGAACTTCCACTCATTTTCTGAGACGGGCTACCTGTTTAACGGGGAGATGACGCAACAAGGCGCCAACACCTACTACACAGGTTATGCTCTCATCCTTTCCTGCGCCAATGACGCCGGTATGCAAGAACGCGACCCCAACGCCCAGAATACAGCGTCTCTGCGCCTGTACTATATCAATAATGAACGCTGGGATACTGAAAACTTTACACCGGGAACAGTCGCGACGACCCGTACGTTGATCGCCACCATAAAGACCGGGATCCATAACCTGGACCCTACCCCATTTCGCGTCAGTACTGAGATCGATCCTACTACCCGCGCGGTTAAGGTCTATGTCGATGGCACGCTGGTTGCAACGGTTACAAACCCCATCGGAGGGGCTAACGGGCCTCAGGGTTTTGGCTACTATACGGGCTATTACGCCCATGACTGCAATATATTGACCCGTATCTCTTATGAGGATGCTACGATCAACGTCGAGGCTATCCCGCCAACGCCGACGACTTCTACAGTCAACTTTGTCGAACAAGGTACCGGCACCGTGCTGCGTATCCCTGAGACAGAAGACGGTGTTGCCGGACAAAAGTATAAGATCACCCAACCCTTAACGGTCATTGGCAAAGACGACGGGATCACCTACTACCTGGTCGGTAACGACTATTCTGGCCCCAACAGAAGTGATATCACACGCCGCTATGCCGCAGACCCCGCAAGTAACGTCACGACGCTGTACTACAGCGCAGCTACCGACCTAAAGTCCCAGCCGCCCCGCAAGGACGCCCGGGTCAACGGAGGCGACTGGGACGCAGGGGCGCCCGATGCGCCGGTATCAGTGGCGGCAGGCGATACGATCGACTATACAGTTACCGCCTACGCGCCGTCGACGCCGACCGCAATGATCATGCAGGGCTCAAGCGGTGCGGCCACGACGACAGACTGGCTCAACCAAACAGGAACTTCCACGGTAAGGCCTACGGGCAGCACACTTTCTGGCCCACTGCAAAAAGGCCAGATAAGTTCCGCGTCCTTTGTCGACCTGCCTGACGATTTGACCTATAGCGCGGCAGACCCTGCCTCGGCGGTCAAGCAGTTTTTAGCAAACCGCAGCGACTGGGCTGGCCAGGCTATCTTAGAGGCCTGGGACGCGACCGAGACCAATACGACCATTAACCCCAACGTGGCGACCTCGCGCGTGATCGCCTGGATTACCGCTGACGGCTCGGGTGGCTACAACCTTTATATCGGCGGGCAGGCGGGGGTGTTGATGAGCGCGTCGACAGCTCTCTCATTCTTGTTTAACAACTTCAGCCGCATGAGTACCTGTAATCTGGATCAATTCAATACCGCAAGCGCAAGAAATATGTATGACATGTTCTATGGCTGCTCCAACCTTACCAGCCTTGACCTGAGCAGCTTTAACACTTCAGCGGTAACGAACATGAGTATGATGTTTTCCGGCTGCTCCAGCCTTACGAGTCTTGACCTGAGCAGCTTTAACACCGCGGCAGTAACGGACATGAGCTTAATGTTCTTCAACTGCCCCAACCTTACGAGTCTTGATGTGAGCAACTTTAACACCTCAGCGGTGACGACCATGGTCAGCATGTTTTACAACTGTTCCAGCCTCACCAGCCTTGATGTGAGCAGCTTTAACACCTCAGCAGTGACGAGCATGATCAACATGTTCTTTGGTTGCTCCGGCCTTACGAGCCTTGACGTGCGTAACTTTAACACCTCAGCAGTGACAAACATGAGCGGCATGTTCAATAACTGCAACAGGCTTACGAGCCTTGACGTGAGCAGCTTTAACACCTCAGCGGTGAAGGACATGAGCAACATGTTCTATGGCTGCTCCAGTCTTACGAGCCTTGACGTGCGCAGCTTTAACACTTCAGCGGTGACGACCATGGCCAGCATGTTCTATGGCTGCTCCAGTCTTACGAGCCTTGACGTGCGCAGCTTTAACACTTCAGCGGTGACGACCATGAGCTACATGTTCTCTTACTGCTCTGGTCTTACGAGCCTTGACCTGCGCAGCTTTAACACCTCGTCAGTGACGAACATGAGCTATATGTTCTACAGGTGCCCCAGCCTTACAAGCCTTGACGTGAGCAGCTTTAACACCTCAGTGGTAACAAGCATGAGCTGGATGTTCGGCTACTGCTCCAGCCTTACAAGCCTTGACGTGAGCAGCTTTAACACCTCAGCGGTGAAAGATATGAGCGTCATGTTCTTCCAATGCTCCAGCCTTACGAATCTTAACCTGAGCAACTTTAACACTTCAGCGGTGACGAACATGGCCAACATGTTCTATGGCTGCTCCAGCCTTACGAGTCTTGACGTGAGCAGCTTTAACACTTCAGCGGTGACGAACATAAGCTACATGTTCAGAGACTGCTCCAACCTTACGAGTCTTGACCTGAGCAACTTTAATACCTCAGCGGTGACGAACATGAGCTACATGTTCTTTGGCTGCAAGAACCTGAACTCTTTGGCGATAAATCACTTTGATGTGTCAAAGGTCAATATGTTCGATGCTATGTTTGCCAGTTGCACTCAACTAACTTCACTTGATTTAAGCTACTGGTCGCTCGGCGCTGTTGCCACGGCTACAACGACCACTATGTTCCAGGGTTGTAACCAACTCACTGATCTTTATCTGGAAAGCGCGCCTTTGGACCAGCTTACTACGACTCAGCCGGCGTGGTTCAGCAATAACACGGTGACCGTTCATGTGGGTAGCGTCGTCGCGCGGGATTGGGTCGCGGCGCAGTCAACCCAGCCAGGAGGCGGTATCGTTATCGATAGCGTCCCGGACCCTGCCTTGCGTCCTCAGCCGACAAACTGGCAGGATTCCTATAAGCCCGCCGGTAGCGCATGGATGGATAGCTATGACCCCGCCGACCCTGACGCCTGGAGGGATTTTTTGACAGACTGGCAGGATTCCTATAAGCCCCCCGCTGCTTCAGGTTCTGGCGGCGGAGGTTGGACCACGATCTCTGATGATATCCCAGAAGGGTTAAGCATCAAGTCTGTCAGTGGCACTGAAAGCGCAGACAGCTTAGATGACGCGATCACCTGGCAAGTGTCAGGCCAAAGTGTCACCTGGAGTGTGCCTAACTCAATGCTTCCAGCTACTGTTACGGTAACAGTAACAGTAGATACGGGCCTTGAGGATGGAAAGACCTTCGATAACATCGCCTATGTAGGATCAGATCCAACTAATCTTACCTACCAT
>Ga0123354_10000118_pt1 | contig 59314 bp, 57 predicted proteins | sample TergutLab28metaG_2_FD_97872 | JGI IMG/M metagenome (GOLD analysis project Ga0123354, IMG submission 97872) | Labiotermes labralis P4 segment gut microbial communities from Petit-Saut dam, French Guiana - Lab288 P4 | ecosystem: Host-associated > Arthropoda: Insects > Digestive system > Gut ... | reverse complement strand
TTTCAAAGAAGACCGCGATGGTGGATTTAACGCTTAAACTTTGGCACGCATTAACCACTGAAGACATCTTTACAGCATTTCAAAAAACCGCATTACTTATCTTTAGGTGAACACTCTCAAAAATAGAAAACAAAAACAAACAACCAACAGATTCCAAGTTTACCAAAAAAACAAGAGCTAAAACAAAAACAGATGTGACTTTACCGGCTTACTTTTTACCGGCTTTCTTTGCACAAGCAGTACCACAGTATTTTGCCTTGGCATCAAAGGTTGTGAAGGTTTTTTTGCACACTTGACATTTCTTCTCCAAACACTCAACCTCCTCACCGCATAAATGGAGACTTAACGCTAAAAACTTTACTAATCTACAAGAAACAACTATCCAATCAACAAACAACCAACTAACCAAAAAAAGATGACAAAATAAAGAGACAGCTAAACTAAGGGGGGTTGTTTGGGTTTAATTACCAAACGCAAGCTTAGGGCAAACTCGTAGTGGCCTTGATTTTTGCTAACAGCTATGTTAAAACCATCCACATTAACACTCACAGGTTCCCCGCCGCTGGAAAAGTCACGGATATTACCCACAAAATTGCTGATTTGACCAATAATATCGTTGATGTTAAAACTCATACCAAACACCTGCTCTGAGTCAAACACACCATAGAATCATCACATTCAACCACTATATTCCACCTCAGAAACCTACCATACAACAGACAAGAACCGCTTTAAAGATCTGTGACTACACAAAGCCAAACACAACAACTCATCATTTCATAACCTCAAAAAAGCGTTTCAAACATCAGTGTTAGTTAAACAGAAGACCTTTTAAAAACTATGAACAAAGAGTACATGGTGAGTAATCTGAAGATTGCTGTGATAGGTTGGGGATCGCTTTATTGGAATTCGCGAGGTTTAAAACTCAAAGGTCCTTGGAATTATGATGGCCCCCAACTACCTATAGAATTTGCACGTATATCAGAGAAAACACCACTAACACTTGTTTTATATCAAAATGCACCCAAAGTTCAGACACTATGGAATATAGGCGATTTTTCTAATCTAAACGAAGCAGTTTCAGCGCTGGCAACAAGGGAAGCAACAACAGAGAAAAACATTGGATTCTATTCACGACTCAATGGTAGCTGTCGGTGTAATGCTGTTCCAGAGGTTATTGGAACGATCAAAAAATGGGTGGAAACAAAAGGCTTTGATGCAGTTATTTGGACGGATTTGGGGAGTAACTTTTTTGAAACGCTTGGAACAGAACTATCGGAGGATTCGATTTATCACTATGTCAATGGCTTAGAGACCAATGAGAAAGTAACTGAGAAAGAATACATTACAAAAATCCATCCTCAAATCGATACGCCAATGCGTTGTTTAATGCGAATAAAGTTTGGCTGGCGAAGCCTAACGGAGTATCAGCAGGGGTTTTGGCTGAACAGAAACATATTCCTAGTTGCTGATGAGATAGAGCTAAAAAAAGTAAAACGTGAAGAATATGGGCAGGGAACCCAAGACACAGACATGCTAATTTTCACTAAAGCATTAGAGATGCTTGTTGATAGAGATGGGAAAATTTTGGGTGAAACCCTAAAACCCCGTTATGGAATATGGTTAGATGCCGCCAACCAGGCCGCAAATCAATACGAAAACAACCAGACGCAAAAAAATATAACTAACAACAATTAGTTTTTAGCTGTAGGGTTTTTTGCAGGGATACCTTGTTTGATTTTGTGGTAAGTTAGTGGGTTTCGGATTCTTCTACAGATGGGATCAGTGGTGTTGAGGCAAACGCCATGGGTTCGCAGAGTAGAACAGTTGTAGGTAACATAGGGTTGTCCAGTAGTTTTTCCGGCCAAGTTTTCAATCTGATATTTGGTCTTCTCGGCATTAAAGTCAGATACCTTTGAAAACAAGTTGGCAATAGCATCAGTGCTGACGCCTTGATGGAGCAGGTAGGTGACCATGGTTATTCGCTCAGTATGGGAGAGATGGGCACCGCTCTTAGCTCGATCGATAAGAGCTGTAATACAGGGAGGATATTCACCTTCTTCTGCACGTGGACCTATGTCAAATTTTTCTTCCAATTGAGATTTTACTTTTAGAAACTCTTCTTTCAACTCGTCTACATCCGCTTGGATTTCGGGGGGTAAGGCAGTTACCTTGTTATTGAGACTGGTTTCAATTCTTTCCTGAACTTCTTCTTGTAAGAGACGAGATAGTTCTTCAGAACTCACCAGCACCCAGCCCCTATCTAGGGCGCGGTTTCCTAGTTTCCATTTGGAAACTTGGATTAATCGTCCCTTGGAGGTATTTTTGAGGAAATTTGCAAAATGTATCCAAGTGCCATAGGTGTCAGTTCGAATCTGCCATTTAAAAGACTTTGCAATCACCGAAACAATCGCAGGGTTTTTTTCTGACTGCAAATATCTTTTGATTATTTTTGCCTCATGCAGTGCATAACGCGTTATCAACAAGGAATCTTCAGTTGCTGAAGCAAGAATAATAGCTGTTGGATAAGAAGCAATCTCTACTTCCATATTTTTGTCAGGCGGCAATAAAGGTTGATCAGGAAAAGATGCCAAGATCCGCTGCTTTGCACGTTTCCTCACCGCAGGGGCATCAACAATATCTTTGAATTCCAACTCTTTTTTAGCTATGAACTCACGTGCCTGCGCAATAAAAGGATACTTAACCATGTCTGCTGTAGCAATTGATATCTTAATACCCAAATCAGCTAATGCATCAACCCTCATATTCCTTCTGCATATAGAACCCGCACAGGTCTTCTTCTGCTATGGACCTGCAAAAGACAAATGGCTTAGAAATAGTCAAGAAAAAAACTAAAATATGCCAATAAAGCTGTATTTGGCGCTAAAACTTCAATTAATACTAAAACAGTTTATTTTTCGATTTTTTCGTAGCTTCGAAAACTCTCCAGCATCCGAATACCTTGAGGGGTTTGGATGAATTCCAAAAAACTGGAAAGTTTTTGCAGGGTTGGAGAGCACAGGATGTGTTCCATGGCGCAGGCGTCTTCTTCAGCGATAGCTTCATCGACGCCCAAAAGGGTAAGGAACGTTTGTAGAGAGCTTTCTCTTTTTTTGAGAAAAACTGCAAGATCGTTGCCTTTTTGTGTTAAAATTACGTTCCGATAGGGGGTATATTTAACAAAGCCCAAAGAGTCGAGTTTTTTGAGCATACTTGTGACGCTTGGAGATTTCACATCGAGCTCTTTGGCGATATCTGTTACCACAGCGTATCCCAGCTTTTTTGTGAGCTCATCTATAGTTTCGAGGTATGTTTCCTCAGTCGTGTTGAGTCTTGCCACACGTTCAGTTTCGCCCATAAGCTCGCTTCCCAGATACTTTCAGCCGGCAGCACTTATAAAATGTATGTTTAAACGGGGATTTTAACCTATCAAACTGATTCTTACACACAACAAGTAATCAGTAATGTAACAATAGTTACTACTTCCAACAGGTATACGGTTAATTTAGCAAAAAGAGGTTTTAGAGACAATCAGCAGGTGGTCTGCGATTGGTCGCAGAGAGAAAGGGAATTGTTCCCAACAAGACCGGCCCTTGCCGGCTGAATTTTTTTCACACAAACACCGCATGATCTTAGTTTATTTGAAGATGCAGTAGAGGGTAAAAGGGGGTAACAAGTTGTGTCTCCAAAAATGGGGCAGAAATCAAACGTTAACAAGCGTTACAGTAGCAAATTTGGAGAGTTTCGGTGTTATAAGGAGACGTTATATCAGTCTCCTCTCTATTTAACAAATGGTTAAACCTTGGAGTTAAGCAAAAAAAGCGGTGTACTCAATCTATGGCAACTACAGGACTAAAAAACTATTCAACAGCTATTCTTGTCATTATAACCTTTACTTTGCTCTGCACCGCTTTATTTTGCCCGATTTCTTCAGCACTACCAACTCGCAGATCAACGCCCATGTTACCGCTCATAAATGTTGCCGCACAGTTGCCAACTTCCCCGTCAGATAATAACTGGCCAATGTTTCGCGGCAATCCTACCAGATCAGGATATTTAACTAACACAACAATTGTTACAACAGGCTGGAACTATTCAACATATAATCCCATATCTTCCTCGCCAGCTATCGCTAACGGTTTAGTGTACATCAAAGGCGAACAGTTACTGTGTATAAACGCCTCAACAGGAACAAAAATCTGGGAATCCACAGTAAATATGGCACAAGAATTTTTATCTCCCGTAGTGTGCGACGGATATGTCTATGTCTGCTCAGACTTTCGAGGTGTAAGCAGTAATGTATACGCATTTAATGCCGCCACCGGCAAACAAATCTGGAGCTCACAAATAAATAATAGTGCATCTACTCCCGCAGTTTTCGATGGAGTACTCTACATAGGCTCAAATAGCGGCAAAGCTTACGCACTAAATGCCCAAACTGGAAAAATGCTCTGGAAACACAACATCGGAAGCGAGATAAACTCATCACCCACAGTAGATAACAATATGGTCTATATCGAAGCAAACGACGGCAAAACATATGCATTGGATGCTTCAACTGGTAAAGAAGTATGGAACCACACAACAGGCATCGAGGTCAAGTACCCCAGAGCATCATCGCCTGCTGTCGATAAGGGTGTTCTCTATATCGGTTCGAATAATAATGGGGTCTATGCTCTAAACGCTAGCACCGGAGAGGAAATATGGCATTTTTCACTCAATCATGCTGTACTTACAACCCCTGCGGTAAGCGACAACACAGTTGTTATACTGACCCATGCCGGTATATATGCTATAAATGCAAATTCCGGAATCGAAGTATGGAAATTCAAAACATCCCCCGAATTCCTGCCAAATGGTCACGAAGCATCTTCACCCGCTATCGCTAAAGGTATTGCCTATGTAAATTCTTATGACTACAACCTCTACGCGCTTAATGTCTCAACAGGTGAAAAAATAGGGAACTTTACAATAGTTGAACCAAAAATTGATGCTCTTACAAGAGTCTCATCACCTGCTGTGTCAAACGGTATCGTATATGTCAGCATCGACAGAACTCTTTTTGCAATCCCCGAATCGACTTTTATAATCACACCCAATCCATCATCAGAACCAGCATCGATCTTCATCTACATGGGCATAACAGGCACTATTTTGGGACTTACGGCAATAGCAATAATTATTCTGAAACTCAAACACAAAAAAGTAGCGTAAACTCCCTTAAACTCCGCCCGTCCATTTTAGATACGATAATAAAACAGTAGACACCTAATCATCACAAAGAAAAGGAAGCAAACAACACCTCCCGCTTAATCTCTTTCTACAAATAACCATTTTGCTCTGGCTTCAAACAGCATACCTCAAGAGTCAAAATCCATATGTCACAAATTTGCCAAGAAAACGCTAAACAGCCATGCAAAAAACCCATTTTTTCCAGTAGGAAAAGAGCAAGTCGACATATAATTACTAAAATAATCAGAAAACGTCTTAAAGTTGTTTTTATGTATGGTTATGCGAAGTTTATATGCCTACTAATCTGCCGCCTGACGCACTCGATAAATGGGAAGAAGTAGAGAACTCCAAGAGTCCTCGCGAGAGAATGGAGAAGATGCAGGAATTTCTAAAGTATGTTCCGCAGCATAAAGGTACCCTCAAACTCCGAGGCGAAATTAAACGCAAAATTGCCATGATCAAAAACGACATGGAAGACAAGAAACGCAAAGGCACAGGCAAAAGCAGTGGAGGACCCAAACTTTTTGTTGAAAAAGAAGGCTCCGCACAGATAGCAATTCTGGGCATGACCAACACGGGCAAAAGCTGTCTAATGCAGGCAGTCACCAAAGCCAACGTTGTTGTTGCACCAACGACATTTACCACCCGACAACCAGTGCCGGGTATTATGGATTTTGGGGATGTTCAGTTTCAGTTAGTAGAAACACCAGCGGTTATGGACGGAAGCGGCGATGGTCGCGCGTGGGGACCTGTAACACTTGGAGTGGCACGCAATGCAGATGGCATATTGCTAATGGTGGATCTTACCCAAAACCCAGTGGAACAACTAGAACTTTTAGTGTCCGAGTTGGAAAAGAGCCGCGTGTTAGTAACCCGGCCTAATGGACGGGTGGAAATTGATCGTCGTCACGCTGGAACCTCTTTGCGTATCATTTTAATTGGTAAACTCATTGGCACCACCATGAAAGATGTTGAAACAATGCTTCGTAGCTACCGCATAAACGATGCGATTGTCAAAATCACAGGTGAAGTCACCCTCGATGATGTTGAAGATTCCATCTTTGAAACCACTACCTACAAAGCCGCCGTAGTTGTCGCCAACAAACTCGATACAAAAGGCGCCGAAAATAATTTGCGCATTCTCAAAAAATATGTGGGTGACAAGATGCCGATCATAGCGATGTCATGTGAACAGAAAAAAGGCATTGAGGAACTGGGCAGAGCCATGATTTCCAGCTTAGGCATCATACGCGTCTACACAAAAGAACCCGGCAACAAACAAGACACCGGACGCCCCTTCGCACTAAAAAAAGGCGCAACCATGGGCGATTTAGCCCGCAACATCCACAAAGAATTCGTCTCAAACTTTATGTTTGCAATGGTTTGGGCAAAACGACTACCCTTTAGCCCCAAAAAAGTCGGCTTAAACTTTGTACTCGACGACGGAGACATCGTTGAAATCCACGTCAAAACCCGAGGCACAACCGAGTAACATACTAAACTTTTGACACGGGCAGTTAAGCTATTGTAGCAAGCTACCAGTTTTTGCCGAAACAAATTTGTTGTCTTTTTGTTTTAGTAACCTCAACTGCACAAATTTTGGGGTAATACGTTTTTGAGAGACAACTTTGTGAGTGGAGTTTCGACCTTTTTTGGGATTTCAATTAACCGCTATTTTATATTTGCATGTTTGACGACGTAGACCTTGGAGAGCAAAAAAAGTAGCTCTCAACGAGATCTCCCCCACCAAATCCGCCACCCGCAACTTCTCCAAAACCCGAAAATACAAAAACAAACAAAGAAACGAAACAAAAAAATAACCCCTAACCGCATCACTATCACCCAAATACACTTATCATTCTCCAACTCATTTTTCATAGCATCAAACACCACCTCAACTAACTCCCGCTCCTCATAGAGCATATAAACTCTCTCCACTCAAAGCCAAATTAGTCAAAATCGAAATCCGCCCCAGCCGACGCTCATCCACCACAATACCGCCCTTTAGTGTCTTTCACCTTGCGCTTTAACAAATTCGATATCGTCTCCCCACGCAATAATACACCTTCAAAGACAAACAACCGCAATATTTTTGGTTGCGTCTTTTTCGGGCAATTTTTGGGCCTCTTTGGGCCTATGCGATTGACAAGACGGCAGTGATAGATTTCGGGCAGTATATTAATACAGGTATAAATTAACTGATGGACTAATGATGGAATAAAATTTTTGGCTACTATAAAAAGAGGGGTCAGGGTGAGACAGCTGGATAGGCGAAGAAGGTTAGGTGAATAAGGGAAGGGAAACTGCCCAGCCATATGTCCCGATGGAAGCATGACACGATGTGAGGATACATCAGTGTGTCATACCTCCATGCCCCTTTGCAAGATACATAGAGGCTTTGTTTGATTTAATGCTAAGCACCAGAACAAACTGTCCAATTATTAGATAAACAAACAGCCGCATCAATACGGTATTGGATAAGTATTGAGCGTTTTATCTAACAATTAGACATACAAACAAATCTAACCGACTTTTAGGTGTTGGCGACGAATAAAACAATCATCTCCCCCATCATTGTGGAACAATATTTGTTTGTCAAACATATACAAATTTATATCAGAATATAGAGTTCCGTAAGGATATACTGTTTTTCCCTTTGGTAGGGTGTTGGAATTTTAGCACATATTTAGCATTGAACTTTATGGAAATTACGCAATATCGTTACAATATTTGCTAGGGATCCTCACGGGGCTAAATACGTACAAAAATTGCAAGGTTTAGTTTTGCCTTTAGCGATTTTTGTTAAATACCCTCTGAAGGGGGTTTTGGAAAATTTGATGACCGATAAATCAATATGCGCTCCAACCACCGTCTACTGTCAGTGTGGTGCCGTTAACAAAGCTTGAATCCTCAGACGCAAGGAAGAGAGCCGCTTTTGCGATTTCTTCTGCAGAACCCTGGCGAGGATTTGTGACCATACCAGATCTCACCCGTGAGAGGCCAAACGCACTAGGATTTTTTATACCAACAGAAATCTCGGTATCTATTGAACCTGGACAGATTGCATTGCACCGGATACCTTTTGATGCATACATAAAGCCAACGTTTTTTGTCAGACCGACAACAGCAAACTTGGAGGTAGTGTACGCCGTACCTGCACGTGAGCCAAAGAGACCACCAACAGATGCAATGTTTATGATAACGCCTGAGCCTTTACTTATCATAATGGGCAAACTTTTTCGAATCAGATTAAAGGGCGCTTTAAGGTTGATGCTCATAACGTGATCCCAGAGTTCGTTTGTTACTTCAGTAACAGGCATCATATCATCCATAATACCTGCATTGTTAACCAAGATGTCTAGTGTACCAAATTCGGTGACAATGCTATCTATGAGTGTATTCATGGTTGACTCATCGGAGACATCGCCTTTACGTGCTATAATTTTGCCCGATAGCTCTGCAGATGAGTTCTCAAGTTCAATGAGACGTTCTAAGCGTCTTGCAACTGCAATAACTGTTGCTCCTTCTTTGGCAAAAAGCAAAGATATAGCCTTGCCCATACCAGAACTTGCACCTGTAACTAATACGATCTTGTTCTCTAGTTTCAACATCTAACATTCCCCAGTTTATTTACGCTTTACCTTAACTAACAATAAGACCAAAAAACATACCGGTATAAAATAAAAAGAGTACAAGTCTCGCAACGGTCTGCGAGTATTACCACATCAGTTAAACGGTTAGAACTTTAGTTAGAACTAAGTGTAAATGGGCAAATTAAAAAAGAGAAGGCAGAGTTGTTTTATCTGCTGGATTGTGCGACGCGTTCGATTTCGTTGCGTTTTGCGACGCCGGCGGATTTGATGTCTTTAGCGGCTGCGAGCACGAGTTCGTCTGCGAGTGTTTCTTGTATGCTGCGTGGGTTGTTGGCTGAAGTGGCGCGGGCACCAGATGTTATGTGGCGGATGGCGAGGTCGATTCTGCGTTGGGGGGCAACATCAACTGAGAGGTGATAGACGACTCCACCGTAGCTGACACGTGTGGTGTCTTCGCATGGGGCGGCGTTTTCTACTGCCTGTACCAGTACATCGATTGGGTTTTTGCCTGTGCGCAGGTTGATTATTTCGAATGTTTCTTTGACAATGTTTGTTGCTTTGGCTTTTTTGCCTGCGTTTTTGCCGCCGCGCATCAAGCCGTTGATTAAGCGTTCAACGATGTTGACTCGGGCTTTGCGGAATCTTTGGTGTTCATGGCGGCCCATGCTGTGGGGGGCAACCATTGGAGTTAGGTTTAGGTATCGTTGAAGTCCGATGTCTTTGACGTTGATGTCTTTGAAGCTCCATTTCTGGAAAAGCTTGATTTCCTGGGGCGGGGAAACAGTTATTGTTTGTGACATAACATTTACCTTGCTGGTTTCTGTTTACGTCCATAGACGAGTTCGTTTAAACTGACGCCGTTGACCATGACAACTTTCCATCTGACACCGGGAATGTCGCCCATAGCACCCCCACGGGTGCCGCCGATGCCTTCTACCACGACTTCATCGTGTTCGTCAACAACGTTTAAGGCGCCGTCTCCGGGGAGGAAAGCAGTTATGGTTCTGCCGTTTTTGATAAGCTGAGTGCGGACACATTTACGAATGGCGCTGTTTGGCTGTTTGGATTCGACACCTACTTTTTCGAGCACAATACCCCGGCTTTGGGGAGCGCCCTGCATAGGGTCAACTTTTTCGTCGAGCATTAACATGCGTCGGTTAAAGTAACGATCGTGCCAGCGGAAATTCTTCCGTTTTTTAGCTAATTGCCTTGCGGCGAATTCGCCTCTTGGTGACTTGGAACCCATACTGTAGATATTCCTTCTTTTTGCACAACCATAGTTCAAACACTCATATTTAAAGGAAACGAAACAGAAACATCATAGCGACACCTAAAGCGTCAGGTTTATCAAACAAACCTACCAATCACCTAAAAAAACACAATTTTCCAATAAAAACTCCGGGGCAGACCCAAATTAGCACCCACAACACAACAGACACACAAAAAGCTACAGGAAAAAAGCCAGCAAAATAACCACAACAACATTGCCAAGAGAGTTAAACACAGAAAGTGAGGAGCTTATTGCTCCAAGTTTGTTTAGCACTTGTTTACCACATGAATAGGTGTGGTGTGTTTATGAGATGAGTTTTTGTCTGCCTTCTTCTATGAGTTTTATGGTTTGGGCTTGCCATGCTTCAAAGCCTTGGGGTGTTGCGGGGTAGGTGTTGTAGTGTGCGCCTAGGCCTCTCATCATGGTGACTGTTAGGCGGAGTTTGTTTAGGAAGCCGACTCTGCGGATGCCGCGGAAGACGCGTTTGGCGGTTTCGGTGATGTTTAGGTGGAAGTCATCGCCCATGCCTGCTTTGAGGACGTCGTCTTCGGTCATGAGTTTTTCGTTCATGCCGTAGTTGAGGTCTTCGTCGTTGCAACTTAGCAAAAACATTTTAAAGATATCAAGGGTGCCCTGTTTTTTGCCATAGGTGTCCATGTATTTTTTGTTATAGTTCCAGAGGCCTTCTTTGGTGGGTTGGTCTTTTTCTATGGCTTCAACGATTTGTTGTCCTGCAAAGTAGCCAGATAGCATTGAGGGACCAATACCGCCGCCGTGGATGGGGTTGACAAGTGATGCTGCATCGCCGACTAGGACAACGCCGTTGCCGACCATGTTGTCGATTGGTCTGCGTACAGGGTCAAACCATGCGCCGCCGGTTAGTACGGTAGAGTTGTTGAACATGGGTTTGGTGAAAGTTGTTTTGTAGAGTTGTTCTTTGGGGTTGGGGTAGCCGGTTTTGCGCATGCAGGTGCCGATGCCAACATTGACGCGGGCGCCGCCTTTGGGGAAAATCCATACGTAGCCGCCTGGGCTGCTTTTTTGGTTGAGATATATTTCGCAGAAACGGGTGTTTTGGGTTTCTTGTTTTAGTTGGCGGATTTCGCGGTAGCAAGCTTCAACGTCTTGGTTGTCTATGTTGCGCTCAATGCCAAACTCGGCTGGGAGTTGCTTGCGAACCATGGCAAAGTAGCCGCTGGCGTCCACTACGACTTTGCTACGTAGCTCGGTGACTTGTCCGGTTTTTGTGTTCTTAGCAACAACACCTGTGACTGCACCCTTTTCGATTATGGGAGAGCGGAAGTTTGTGTTGTCCTGCAACATGGCACCTTTGTCAAGGGCCTTTTTGAGTAGCCATTGGCCAAAGAGGTGTCGGTTAAGGATAAAGCCCACGAAATCTTTGTCGGCTATGGTAAATACGGTGTTTTCGTCGGGGGAGAAGATTTTGATGCCGTCAATGTTGGCGTCTATTTCTCCGCCGGTGGGTTTTTCAAGGCCCAAAAAGGTGAGATGATGTTCGCCTATGGCGTCACCGCAAATTTTTTCTCCGATTGCTTCTTGGGGGCTTTTTTCGATTAGAGTAACTTTTAGTCCTTTTTCAGCGATGGTTTTGGCGGCTAAGCAACCTGCTGTTCCAGCGCCGACAACTATTGCGTCATAGTTCTCCATGGTCCTCTCTCCAATTAACTTTACTTATTACACTATGTTGTGTAAGTAAACCCTAATAAATTAGGAAGTGAGAAAAACCACACCAAGTGACAACAATGAGCACTCCTCTAACGTTGAGCGCGGAATTTCGTAAAACTGTTGAATCTCAGATGAACCAAGTACTTCAAGGCATAGAGATCACCTTTAATCAAATCATAGAAAAACAAAAAATCACCCCCACCGAACTTAAAAACGAAGTTGAGAGCCTCCAAGACACCTTCAATCTTCTCTTCCAGAAATGGAGCTTAGAAATCCTCTACACACTTATGCTAAAAGACACCATAGGTTTTGGAGAAATCAAAAAAATCTTAGGCGTCAACTCCCGCACCCTTAGCGACAAACTCAAGATGCTCCAAACCCACCGATACATAACCCGCAATGTCACCACCGGCCCACCCCTGAACGTAAAATACACTCTAACCATGAAAGGAAAAAACACAGTTCTATTAGCGCTACCACTGCTCTACTACACAAGCTCAACAGAACCAAACGATCTGCCCAAAAAAGACAGATAACTTGGAACGACAGAAAATCCGGTGTATATTTGGCTAACATACAAACATACAAAAGGGCTGTTTGCTTGCAGATGGAAAATGCACTCTCACAACCACACAACCACGGCTTACCTTTGCATATTTATCATATACAAAGATTTATTAAAAAATAAAACATATCAGATGTTTAGGAAATAAAATGGAAACTAAAGAAATGTCATATAAACTTATAGCAGTAGGTTTTATGGCAGTTCTTCTTATAGGGTATAGCTCACTAATTCTCTATTATGGGGTGGCGGTAAGCCTGTCAAGAGGGTTTTTTGGCGGCATAAGTAGTGGTCTAGGAATATGCATTGCAATGCAATTGACGGGCTTAGGGTTATTGCTTATGCTTAGAATTCATCATAAGTCCAAATTAAAATTAAAGCAAACACATGAAACCAAAGTATAGCTAACGAAGGAGCATTCGTGTTATGAATGTGAATAGTCTTGTTTTAGTTGTTGATGTAAGCTTGTTGATTCTTTTATAGTCTCAAATACCATGCAGGTTAGGGTTTTGTCTAGGCCTTTGATGCGGCGGAGTTTGTCTACGACGAATTTGCCGATGGCTTCTACGTTTTCGGCTCGGAGTTTTACCAGCAGGTCCCAGTTGCCGGTTATGATGTGGACTTCTTGGACTTCTGGGAGTTGTGCGATTTCTTCTGCGACGTCTCTTTGGGTGATTTGGGGTTCGTCGTTTTTGCTGTAGGATACTGAGGCTAAGATAAAGGCGGTGGTGCCTAGGTTGAGTTTTTGGGGGTCGAGGATGGCGCGGTATTGTTTGATGATGCCGTGGTCTTCTAGGCGTTTGATTTTGGCAAAGACGGTGGTCAGGGGGATGTTGATTTTTTTGGCGATTTGATTGGCGGTTAGTTTGCTGTTTTCTTGGATGAGTAAAAGAATGGCGTGGTCTTTTTCGTCGAGTTTAACAGCAGGAGCAGTCATGTGTAAATATTACAGGTTTTGGGTATAAAAAGCTATAGGAATTGTAATTTATACAGGTTTTTTTTATAAAAAATTTATTAGTTTCACAGTACAACTTAGAACCAAAAGGGATCTGTATATGCTAAATCAAGAACAAATCGAAATCCCAAAACCCCTCGATCAGCTAACGCCAGAGGAAATCACCCGCAAAGCCGCCATAGGTAAACTCATGACCTACACTCTAAAAAGCCTCACCGACACCTACATCAACAAAGGCTTCCAATGGCTCCTCCCAGTTATGTTAAGCCAAAGCACTGACCCACTCTGGCCAGATCCCAACCTATCAATAGAGAAACGTATCGAATTTGAAATTTATGGCAAACCGGTGCGCACAACCACCAGCATGATAATCCACAAACTCGCAGCAACCTCTACTGCTTATCCTAAACTATTTATCCTCTCACCCAACATCCGCATCGAGAGAGCAGACCGCGCCAAAACCGGCCGACACATCTACGAATTCACCCAACTCGACTTCGAAATCGTAGACGCCACCACCCAAGACGTCTTTACACTCGTCGAGGAAGCCCTAATCACACTCATAAAAGACATAAAACAAAACCATAAAACCGAACTAACCACCCTGGGCCGCCTAAACAACCCAGAAGTACCCAAAGCACCCTTTAAAATCTATGACCGAACAGACCTCGAAGCCAAACACGGCCTCGACTGGGAAACAAACCTCATATCAGAACTCAAAGAACCCGCCTGGGTCATAAACATCCCCCGCCAATTCTACGACTCAGAAGACTTCCAAACAGGGAGATGGGACAACTATGATCTAATCCTACCCCAATTCGGAGAAGTCCTCTCAGGCTCTAAGCGCGAATACCAATATGAAAAAATCATCAAAAAAATGGAACGCGACCAAGTCAAAAAAGAAAACTATAGACGCCTCATCGAGATGGCAAAAGAAGGCAAACTAAAACCAACCGCAGGCGCAGGCATAGGCATAGAACGCCTCGTCGGATGGATAGCAGGCGTCAAACACATAGCAGAATGCCAACCCTTCCCCCGAGCACCAGGAAACGTTAATGAACTCTAACCGTAACTGCTAAACTATGAATCCATATTTAGAAGCCCTACAACCCAAACTAAGCCCCTCAGACTTTAAAAAACTCAGCGCCATAAACAACCCCAACGTACACGAGTTCATCGCAAAAGAAAGCGACCTCTGCGCCCCCGAAAAAATATTCATCTGCAGCGACACCAAAGAAGACATCGAATACGTCCGCAAACAAGCTATAGCCGCCGGCGAAGAAAAAGCCATCCTAAACATGGAAGGACACACCGTACACTTTGACGGTGAACAAGATCAAGGACGAGACCGCCAAGCAACCAAATACCTAGTTTCCAAAGGCTCCACCTTGAGCAAAGCACTCAATCAAATGGATCGCCAAGAAGGCCTCATAGAAGTCAGAGGCCTGCTCAGAAACAGCATGATAGGCAGAACGATGATTGTCCGCTTTATCTCTCTGGGTCCAGCTGACTCCATCTTTACCATTCTTGGACTACAATGCACCGATTCATGGTACGTTGCACACTCCGAATCACTCCTCTACAGACCAGGCTATAACCAGTTTGTGAAAGCAGGAAATATAACTGACTTCCTCAAAGTCGTCCACTCTGCAGGCAAAGTCAACAGCGACATGGTCAGCATAGATTACGCCAAAAAAGCCATCTACATCGACCACATGGACGAAACCATCTATAGCGTCAACACCCAATACGCAGGTAACAGCGTGGGCTTCAAAAAACTGGCCTTCCGCTTAGCCATCCGCAAAGCCAGCAGTGAAGGTTGGCTAGCAGAGCACATGCTACTTATGGGTGTGTTTGGTCCCAACGGACGCAAAACCTATTTTGCAGGAGCATTCCCAAGTGCATGCGGTAAAACCTCCACAGCCATGTTACCCGGCGAAACCATCCTAGGCGACGACATAGCCTACATACGCGATGTCAACTCAACGGCCCGCGCAGTCAACGTAGAGTCAGGCATATTTGGCATTATCCAAGACGTAAAACCCAAAGACGACGCCCTAATCTGGAAAGTCCTAACTAGCCCCGGAGAAATCGTATTTAGCAACATTCTAGTAAAAGACGGCAAACCCTACTGGCTGGGCATGGGTGAAGAACTACCCAAAGACGGCCTAAACTATACCGGCACATGGTATGAAGGTAAAAAAGATGACGCAGGCAACGATGTTCCAGCCGCCCACAAAAACGCACGCTACGCAGTAGCTCTAAAAGCACTCGAAAACGTCGATCCTGAACTTGACAACCCCGCAGGTGTTGAATTAGGCGGTGTCATGTATGGCGGACGCGACGCAAAAGCCTACGTACCAGTTCAGCAAGGTTTCAGCTGGGAACACGGCATCATTGCATACGGCGCATCATTGGAAACCGAAACAACATTTGCCACCATCGGCAAAGAAGGTGTACCTGAGATCAACATGATGAGCATACAAGACTTCATCTCCATCCCTATGGGCAAAAACGTCTCAAACAACCTAAACTTTGGAAGCAAACTCGCAAAACAACCCACCGTGTTTGGAGTTAACTATTTTCTGCGCGACATCGAAAGCGGCAAATACCTCAACAGCCCCCAAGACAAACACGTCTGGATCAAATGGATGGAACAAAGAGTCCACAAAGAAGTAGACGCAATAAAAACACCAACAGGGTACATACCCAAATACGAAGACCTAAAAAGACTCTTCAAAGAAGTCCTCAACAAAGACTACCAAAAAGAAGACTACAACAAACAATTCACCATCCGCATCCCCGAAAACATCGCAAAAATTGAACGCGTACAAAGATTCTACCAAGAAAACGTCACCGATACCCCTCTAGAACTCTTCGGCATACTCTTCCAGCAACGCCAAAGACTAATCGAAGCAAAAGAGAAATACGGCGAATACATTTCACCCGAATGCTTCGAAAAAGAAACCCAAAACTAAAAACAAACCCCACAAGGGTTTTCTCTTTTTATAGTAACCCAACTTTCAAGTTAACAATATAGGAACAACACCAGTTAACCCAATTAAAATTAATAGAGAATTCTGAGACGCCAAAGCGGTAGACCATTACGGGAACGCCAAGAATAAACCAATAAAATCCCAAAAACAGGAATTCAGAGACTAAACTATAGGGCTTAACTCGGAAAAGTTTTGGGTAAAACCATAAATCAAACAATTTTAAATAAACCCCACTAACGCCACAGTTAATTTAATAAAAAAAGAAAAACCATAAGAGAAAGGAAAGGACCAGACGGTGAAAAAACCAGAAAATAAAAATCCCACATACACACTAGACATGACTACTGATGCACAAGGTGACGGCTCAGTTACATGCCCCAAATGCAACACAGCCATCTCACCCGATGATGAAACAGAAGAAAACTATGAAATCATAAGCAGTGAGATCCAAAACGGCGAACTCGCAGAACTAGTACTCAAATGTAGCAAATGTAACAACACCATAAAACTAACAGGCTTCTAGTAAACTCCACAAAACAAACCAACACCAAACACACCATCATAAACTCGATTCTGTAGGTATATATTTTTTTAAATGAGAATTGTCGTGTAAGTACGTTTACTTAGTTTGTGTTAGATGATGACGGATTTACATATCGTGTTGGTACGGCTGGTTTTGTTTAACGGTTATTGCTTTTGTGATTTTTTTTAAAAAATAGAAATAAACCAACAACAATACTGACAATTACAACTATTGGAACTATAAGCACCACATAACCCATCAGACTGTCATCGTCGTCGTTAGGATATATGTTGCTATACTGTGTAGCAGTGTTGCCAGAAATTATACCATCATGTCGGTTAAATGTGCCAGCGTTATATATACCTCCGCCAACGTCAGCCACATTATTAGAAATTACACTATTTCCAGACAAACTAAAATTGCCATCAGGCCAATTATATACCCCACCCCCATTGGTAGCTTGATTATTAGAAATCATACCACCAGACATACTAAAAACACCACTGTTAGACACACCCCCACCTGATTGCATCAAATTTCCACCAACATTATTAGAGATTTCACCACCAAACATACTAAAGATACCCGTGTTTTGCACACCCCCACCATCATTATTACGAATTACACCACCCTTCAGCTCAAAAAGAGGACTCAAGTCATATAGACGACGGTTGTACACGCCAAATCCTATGTTGTTAGAGATTTCACCACCAAACATACTAAAGATACCGTGGTCGCAGTTGTACACACCTCCACCATAGCCAGCATTGGCATTGTTATTGGAAATTTTGCCACCATACATTTCAAATGTGCCCCAATTATTTACACCATCACCAAAATTATTGCCTGAAATCTCGCCATCATACAGAATAAGTGTACCGCCTACACTAACACGTACAAGTCTATTCCAAGCAATAGGATCATTTATGCAAGTTACAACAACACCATCAAGTCTTAACACGCTACTGCTCTCGACATCAATAACAGAAACAGGAAAATTATACTCATTTGGAGTAATTGCAAGGCGACCTGTTTCTCCGCCGATCAGTTTGAAAAACTTGGATGCACTTGCACTTGTTAAGGTAATGTTTTTGTCAACAGGAATAATGAGTGGTTCTGTAAGTGTAATATCGTTAGCAAGAGCAATAACTGTAGAGCCTGCAGCGTTATTGACAGCAGTTCTAAGTTCTCTCTCGTTACTAACTACTCTGTCAGATGCACCCGATACAAAAGGAGAAACACCGCTACTAAACATAGAAATAAAACAAGAAGAAACCAGCACTGTAACAAACAATAGGGAGACAAAAAAAGCCTTATTATAGAAACAACTGGAAGTAGCTTTAGACTTAACATTTGTATACATGAAGGTATCCTCTTAGAGGCGTATCTCCTAATTCAATATATAAGACAATTTATAAATTTTACGAAATAATACTTTTCGGTTTATTTTTAAATTGCCGCTTAACATCGTTTAGGCAAACCCGACAAGATGCGTCCGGTGTGATCGATTTCTCCACGGCGGATACGGGTCGTTGAGATAGGATGATGATTTTGGGCGGGAACCATATCCACCACCACAAGCGCAATAGACCGATAACCAAGGGTAGCTCGTTTTTGGTTAATTATCTGCCCTATTTTCTGGGTTTCTTCACTCACAATTAGAGCCTCAATATCACTATCTAAGAGCATTAACCCATAGGAATCAATTAGCGGTACAATCTGGGCACGTTCAACAAGCCCTTTCTGTGCCAAATAGGCCTCAAGCCCCAAACGTCGGTCTTCATAGGAAGCGGTTTTGTGGGGCTTGTTGATTTGCTCTACAAACACATCAGAAGTTAGACCGATAACAACTGTCTCGCCAACATCAAAAGCCCGGCTTAGAAGAGCTTTGTGTCCGCTGTGCAATTCATCAAATGTTCCACCGACGGCAACCTTTTTGTACGATTTCATTTTATCAGTCTGACGCCCTCAAAATCTATTCGGCTCACTATTACTTGATTGGAAGATAAAGTTTGTTTAAAAGCTTCTGCTACCGAGGAGGCGTTCTCTTCATGAACCACGGCATGCACTACTTCACCAATCATATTCTGCGCCGCCCCAATGGCACCAGCTTTTTCGGCCACTGAAACAAGTTCACGAACACCCTCAGTGGCAAACTCCGCATTCTGCGCGAACAGCCAGCACTGAGCCAAAAAATTCTCCAAACTGGGCTCAGCCAAGATAGCCTCAAGGGCCCTTTGGCCATAAACATTAATCTGCTGCATCCGCTGAGGTGAAGTCAGCACAGGCTTTTTGGGGATTAAGGTTTTATAGCAACCCACAACCACCACATAATCTGGGTTTAGGGGGATGCGATCGATTTTACAAATACCCGGCGCGCCGGGTTCGGTAACCAGTATAAGACCACCGTTAAAAGTCAGTGAGCTCACGGTGCCCAATCCGGTTTGGAGCTGAATTTCAACTAAATGCGCAAGTTTGCCGATTTGGTTGTAGGTTAGGGGCAGATTTAGGACTTCTTTTAGAGCTAAGGCTGTTGTTAGGGCGCCGCCGGCGCTTGTTCCAAAGCCCATACCGATAGGGACATCAATTTGATGTTCAACTGTTACTGCATATTTTTTGGTAACTTGGTTGAGAAGTATTTGGGTTATGGCTTGGGTGACTTTGGCATCGGGGGTTGGTTGATTGTTTATAGAAATTTCAATACTGCTCTCTGTGGCGCCGTTTAGAGTGACTTGGGTGTGGGTACCGCGTTGGAGTCCAAAGCCGCCGCCTCTTGCACCCATGTATTGTAAGTCGGTTATGGGGGTGCCGTTTGGGTGGGTGTTGAAAATTTCAAAGAAGCTGGAGATGGCTCCAGGGGCAAATGCTTTAGCGGTTTTTTTGGTCAATTGTCCCGCCTTTGTTTTGAGGTTTATTTCGGTAACGTAGGGCTGGAAAAGCGCTTTGCACTACTGCGATGATAGGTGGTCCAGCTATTATAATGAATGGGATTTCGGTTGCTATGGTCCAAACAAAGAGCGGTAAAACAAGCGCTACTCCAAAGGGTACTCCGAAATAGTCTAAAAACAGGGGGCTAACAGCCCACACCGTTATCGAGAGTAAAAGACCACCAGCGATTTGTCCAACTATGGCGCCTATGGCGTAGCTACGCCATTCTTTCCAATACACAGAGACTATAGCAATCGCAACTAAACTACCAATTATGGTTAACCCAAAGATAAGTAGAAAGACCCCAGCTGAAAAACCGGCAAAAAGAGTCATGTCGGGGAGGAAAACAATAGAGGGCACTAACAACCCTACAATGGCTAAAGATACGAATATGAGCGCTTGTTTTAGGCTAATGTTTTTAGTGTATAGATATCCTATCAGGAAGAACAAAACAAAGTTTGCCGGAACTCCTGCTACTAAGCTTAGGGGGGCGTTTCCGTGTACAAGCACGTCGCGTATGAATATGCCAATAGCTCCACTTATACCACCAACCCAAGGACCATAAAGTGCAGCAAAAACTGCAGGAATAAGAACTGCGGGAAGAAAACCTATGCCAAAAAAACTAAAACCCGAAGTTACGTAGCCAAATACTGCATAGAGCGCGGAACAAACAACTATTGCAGTAAGGTCTTTTGTTGTAAGGTTGATGTTCAATAGATAGCCCTCTAAACGTTGAATTTAACCTTCAAAAGTTGCAGTCTAAATAAGTATTCCGTATATAACGTTTAAACATGACTATACAAATTTAGAGTTGTCTTAACAAAATATTTTCTGGACTGAATTAACCATTTTAAGGCAGTATAAACGGTCCAAACGGAACAGTAAAAATCAGTTTCGTTGGAACATAACACTAGATGAATAAACAGTTGAATTAACGTATTGTCAATTAATTTTATATTTTTTGATCAAACAGCGAAATAAATAACACAAAAATGGACACTGAACAAGGTATTAAAATAAAAAAGCGGAAAGCCAGCTACAGATTTCTGAAGCTTATTCGGATTCTTTGTCTTCGTTTTTAACTGGTTTCATGGGTTCTTGACAGCAGATCAATGCACAACTCTCGTCACATTCGCAGGGGTTTTCAACGACAACAACAAGACCGCAATCTTCACATTCAAAAGTTTCACCTTTATTTTTTGCCAAAAATTCACCTTCTAAAAATAGCGCTACTAACTATATGGTAATCAAAAAATATAAAATTTTCTGAGCCGTTGCTTTCTGAGATAGAGGAAGTTCAATAGTGTAAAAAGCGTTTGAACCATTCGGTTGCGTATTTGGCGACTTCTTCGAGTTTGCCGGGTTCTTCAAAGAGGTGGGTGGCGTTAGGGATTATAGTGAGTCCATTTTGGTTAGTCATTTGATTTTGGGCTTGGCGATTGAGCTCGATAACCTCTTCATCCCATCCACCTACCAGTAGAAGTGTTGGAGCTTTAACTTGTGAGAGATAAGCGCCTGCGAGGTCAGGCCGGCCACCTCTTGAAACAATAGCGGTCACGGTATCGGATAGTTTTGTTGCTGCGATTAGTGCGGCTGCGGCTCCAGTGCTTGCGCCAAAATAACCCAGTTTTAGTTTTTTGGTTTGGGGTTTGTTTTGCAACCATTGGGTTGCGCCTATGAGACGGTTTGTGAGCAGGTCGATATTGAAACGGTATTCTGCGGTCAGGACATCTATTTTTTCTTCGTTGGGGGTTAGCAGGTCAAAGAGTAGTGTTGCTATGGAGGCTTGGTTGAATTTTTGGGCGACGTATTGGTTTCGGGGGCTAAGACGACTGCTTCCACTGCCATGAACAAATACCACCATGCCTTGGGTGTTTGAGGGTAGAGTCAGATCGCCTTCAACGACTATGTTTTCGATGGGGATTTTTTGGGTTGATGAGAAGAAGGAGGTTGTCAAATTATGACCTCTTGGGTTTGGGGGGTTTGTTTTTTTCTGTTTTCTTGGAGCAGAGTTATGACTTCTTGGTCGCTTGTTTGGTTAAAGTTGTTGTAGAATTGTCCTATGGCTTGGAAGAAATCAGGGGTGTAGAGACATATTACGCGGTCGGTTTGTTGTTTTAGTTCTTGTATGGTTGTTGGGGGTCCGACTGGAATTGCGATGGTTGTGGTTGTTGCGTTTTTGTTTTTGACTGAGGCTAGGGCTGCTTTCATGGTGGAGCCTGTGGCTATGCCGTCATCAACAAGGATAACGTGTAGTCCAGCTATATTGGGGGCGGGTAGGTTTTGGCGGTATGTTTTGAGCCTGCGTGCGATTTCTTTTTTTTGTCGTTCGCTCTCCTCTTGGATGTATTGGTTGGTTATAGCCAAGTAGTTGATGGTGTTGTTGTCCAAGACGGTGGTGCCGTCCTCGGTTATAGCGCCTATGGCTAGTTCGGGGTTGTTGGGGGCGCCTAGTTTGTGGGGTATGATCACATCTATGGGCAGGTTTAGGGCATCGGCGATTTGGTAGCCGACAACAACTCCGCCGCGGGGAATTGCCAAAACTATACCGTTTTGGCCTCTAAAATTCTCTAATGCTGATGCTAAGCGTTTGCCGGCATCTATACGATCATTAAAATAAGCCATGGTAATACCTCAGAAATCTACTTGATAAATGGCAGATTTAGGTATAAAAGGTGGTGCCTGCACACCAAAAATAACATCGCTGGCTATGTTAGTCAAAAGTTAACGCCTCAAAAGTTGGTGTTTAACCTGTTTGTTGATGTTTAATTACATTAAGTCATTATAAGAGGATCTGAGCAGGCTAATGTTCATCAGATGATAGGATCTGAGCAGCTGGATTTGGTTTGGATCTCAGTGAACCCAATCGGTAAGATGTTCCGGGCAGCTAAAATAGGCACACCTATAAAAGAGTCCAGAACAATCATGCCTACATTAAAAGCGGATTTAAGATGAGTGAACAACCAAACGAACAACCACCTCAAACTCAGATAACTAAACTTTTAGTCGATGACCCCGAGAATTTTCAGTTTCATGCTGCATACCTTGTTTATGAGGAGGCCTTTGATAAGGCACGGGACAGCCAAGCAAAAACGGAGCTCAATCGAAATATTTTAGAGTTAAGCGAAAACAAGATTGATACTGAAACGTTTTACATGAATGTGTCTCGTTTTCGAAAACTAGACGTTCCTCGACAGGAACGGTTTTCCATGCAGACACAACGTAAAAAAGACTGGCGCAAAAAGGAACAACGTCAAGACAGAATTAAGCGTCATAAAAAATAGGTAATAAACACTGGGTGTCTACATGACACCCTAATTTTAACATCTAAAAACTAAGCTAAAGAGGTCTTTGCGACAATATTTTTGTTTTCTCTTTGGCTGTTTTTGTTTGACAGCTATTCTTCTTTGTCTTCGTCTTTGATTTTGGTAATAACAATATAACTCATGTTCAATGTATCTTTTTGGCACATCAGCTTTAGCAGAGTTCCCAAAGGTGTAACCACACGCTCCAAGAACCCCGCCACCTCAACCTCAGACAAAGAAAAACCACATTACTCAACTATTTTCTACCCACATCAAATCACACAAGCTAACCGAGATAACCTCATATACTTTTTTGCCCAATATACAGACAAGCAGGCGCCGATATGACCCAAAAAACCAAACACCATACAAAACTTCATGAGCAACCGATTTCGGATCCGGCTAATTCTATGCTTAAGCAAAGAGAATTTTGTAAAAAGTTAAGTCCACGCAAAGGTATACAGGAAGCGTTCAAGTTTCTGGTTCACAATATTGAGCAGATTTACTGCTTAAAGTGCCTAAATCCCAAAGTGTTAAAGATGGAAAGCCGTAAAAATAATTTTTTTGCAAAGTCTAATTACATATTTTGTTTATCAGGTGTCTAAACTATGGATGCCATATTTTTGTATTTAGTGGAGTTTTTAGTATTTATAGTGGCACTAGTTTTTTCCTTCGAATTTTTGATTAAGTGGTATAAGCCATTGCTTTCGAACCGCCCGCTTAACAGAAACAAATCGACAAGATACATACTAGGCTTACTGCCGATAGGCTCTCTTGGTGTTATTTTATTTACCTTAAGAATGTTAGCTTCATTTGATGTTGTGGACAGTTTTATTTACATTTCGATGTATCTGGTTTTAGGGATTGCATGGCTTTTCCTTGGAGTGACACTTATGTCAGGAGTTTTTGATTTGTCATGGCTTGATGATGCGCTGAATTTGAATAATAAAGCTGCTTTAATAGCGGTCGTGGGTGGATTTCTTGGATTAACAATTATTTATTCTGGTGCAAATATCGGGAACGGGCCGGGATGGTGGTGTGTTGTTTTTACCGGAGGATTAGGTCTTGGTGCATGGATTGTTCTTGGGCTTGTAATCAACAGTTGCACAAAAACTTTTGAGCGCATTACCGTTGAGAGAGACATTGGATGTGGAATACGGTTTGGATCTTACCTGTTGGCAAGCGGAATTATTTTGGCGAGAGCGTGCGCCGGAGATTGGACTTCTTTTTATAGAACCACAGTTGAATTTATAGACGGCTGGCCGGTGCTCGTTTTGGCAGGAATTTTGATTTTAGTTGAGCTATACTATATTCATAGAGCCAAATCTAATAAAACTAATAACACCATTTTCAGTTCAATATTTTTGGGAGCTGTTTTTATAGCAATGGCAATCGCGATTGTATATTTGTTGTCACTAACAAGTGGAAACCCAATATATAGAGTAGCACTTGAAGTCTTTTGGAGCCTGCGTATATGAAACACTCAATTAAACTTGAATTGATCCCAGAGGATAAGTACTCCGATTATCGGTACAACGTTATTTTCAAAGCGTACAAATGGGATCCGCAGGTTGGGGACAGTAACACCGTTTCCAAACATGTTATCATATTAGACCCAAAAACTGTTGAACAATTAAAATCATGGGCTGAACAGTTGTCAAGCGAAACAATGCTTATGGAAGAAGAACTGTTAAAAAACCTTTCTTTAGCAAAAGAACTGGGATTGCCCGATAAAATAAGAAAAATGCTTGGCCGTTCGTCAAATTACAATCGAAATAAAAATGTGCGGTTGATGCGTTTTGATTTTCATCCAACTAAAACCGGGTGGGCTATATCGGAGGTAAACAGCGATGTGCCGGGAGGTTTTGCAGAAGCATCTGTTTTACCTGAGATTACCAATACATATTTTGACGGATACACGCCCGCTGAAAATTTTTCAAACATAATGGTTGAAGCCTTTAAAAGCAAAACTAAAGCTGGCGCAAATATAGCTTTTGTTCACGCGACAGCCTACTCTGACGACCGACAAGTTATGCAGTTTTTAAGCGACCGTTTCGTGGAAAACGGCATGAACACAGTTTTTGCTGCACCGGATCATATAAAATGGGCAGATAAAAAGGCGTTTAGCATTGTAGAAGGAAATGAGTGTGAAATAGACGGTATTATTCGGTTTTTCCCATTAGACTGGCTTGTCAGTTTGCCGCGAACAGCGAAATGGCAAGGGTATTACGACTGTGAAACGGTATCCTGCAATCATCCAGTAGCCATATTGACCCAATCAAAAAGATTACCGCTTATTTGGGATAAACTTGGCGTTAAAATTCCCGTATGGAAAGAATTATTACCAGAGACAAAATCTCCAAAGGATATAAATCCACAAAATACTGATTGGATTTATAAACCGGCACTGGGAAGGGTTGGTGAAGGAATTTCAATCAAAGATGCAATCAGTAAAAAGGAACTATCAGAGATTGAAAAGTCTGCGCGTAGGGATTCAAAAAACTGGGTTTCTCAGCAAATGTTTGAAAGCGCTCCTGTTAAATCGGTAAATGGTGAAAATTATCATTTGTGCCTAGGCGTATTTACGATAGACGGAAAATTTGCAGGAATTTATGGAAGAATCAGCTTGTATCCACGCATAGATTCTAACGCGGAGGATATTTCGGTATTGGTATCAAAGGAGAGCGTATAATGAAAGACAAAATGGGCATGTATAAAATTTGGGCTCCAGACAACGTTTTGTGGACGCAATGGACAAAACCTGTGTTATTTACAAGTTTGCTATGTAATAATGATGACAATTACGAGTTAAAAACGCCTAATTCTAACCATATGCAAATGGTTGATTACAATGCAGTTATTATTGTAGATTTACCCGGAAAAGAAAGTGTTGACGAAGGACTGGCTTTGGCACAGTGCGGATATAGACCAGTTCCTCTGTACAACGGAGTATACTGTAATTCAAAATTTTCAATGATTGTAGATGTACAAGGCATTGCCAAAGCACTGCAAGAGGGAACCGATATACTGTCTTCATTAAATATCAAAGCGGATGCTCCACCAGTATTTCTATTAGATTCTAACAGAATGACAGGACAAGGAAAACAACCGGGCAAATATGATAACCGCTGGTGTGTTTTTCCGCAGGATATGCCCTCCGCCTCTTTTCTGTTGAAAAGCGGTATTCAAAAAATTATTGTACGCTCCACAAGGATTCAAGAAGATTTAGCACACATCTTATTACGTTATCAAAATCAGGGCATCAACATTTTCTTATGCGATAATGATGAAAACCCAAAGGAGATAAAAGTTTCAAAACCGTCATTGTTTATGAGCATTTTTTACCGTTTCAAGGTAACTCTCGGCTTAAGCCGTAACGCAACCGGCGGATTTGGCGCAGTTATCCCCGAACCGCAAATAGGCTGGTCAAACAGGAGATATTATATGTATGGATAGACTTTGGGACAAAACTCTTTGAAACCATTTGCATAGTTTCCCTTTGAATACCCAACCATTTAGCTAAGAGAAGTTAAAATTTAGCTATAGCTTAAGTATTTTGGGCTGGATACATAAATTTTTGTAAAACACCAAACACAAAGCAAAAAACAGGTGGTTTAGGGCAAGCCAGTTATGGAAGAGAAGAAGAAACAGAAAGAGATTGATCAGCTGTTTTTTTCTTGTGTGTAAACACAAACCGCACAGCCATGATCAACACCGCCAATAGGAGAATAACCTGCAGAATAGTCCAATTATTCACCAGTCCCATTGGACAAGTCATATCCTCAGTAAATAGAAAAACAACAATACCTGCAACACCCATGACAAGTGCGGCAACTAACCAATAATTAAAGTGATTGTTTTTCTGTTTTTTGGTTCCTCGCTGGCTTGTGATTTCTTTTGCTTTTTCTTATGTTGCAACAGAACACAAACAACTACAACGATAGCCAATATGAGACCCACTACACTTAGCACTAGGTTTACAAGGGCCCACATTTGTACGGGTTCGTCAGTGTCATTGCGTAGAAGTAGTATTGTGCTTGGCGAGGACGGAGTTGCACTTGGAGCTGGAGGTGTCAACCAATATTCACCTAAACAGCCACCCAATCACAAAACAACCAACAACAACCCAACAACAACCCAACAACAACCCAACAACAACCCAACAACTAAACAGACACTAAACCTAAGACAAAAACAAACCACAAAACAAATGTGTATACCGACTGCCAACAACCAAAGCATGGAACCAAAGCTACCAGAATCGACACCTTGCTAAGATGCAGATATTTTGATTCTTAAACGTGAATTATAAAATCAAAGACATCTATTCGCCGACTTTTTCCTAATCTCTTCCTGCTGCTGGGGTGAAAAAACCTCTTCGGCACATACAGGGCACCTCAGAGCCGCCACATCATAAAGCACCACATCGCCGACTTCTAAATCAAACACTACCTCAACATATTCGACACAACAAATAGGACAGAGCAAAGCACCTGCCTTTGTATCTTTGCCTTTGGCACCATCAGGCATAATCCGCGTTTTGTCATCTGCCAGGTCTATCACCACTCAAAACAGCGGCGCACTAAGTAATAAATAACAGGGTATATTGTGATCCACGTTTATATGACACACCACAATTTAGTCAAAACCAGCAGTCCATCAAGCATATAGTCCTCTAGAGGTAACTTTTACCGCTAAACAACGGTGTTGATAGAACAGTTATACCCGCAATTTTTACACTGATTCTGTTGTTGTACCGTCTGAGTTTATATGCAGGTATCAAGTTTAGCCGCTATATGTTACTCTGTAGTTTTTTGCCGCAACAGCCGCAGAAAATGGCATCAGAGGGATTTTTTGCCCCGCAATTTGTGCAGATTATGATATCTGTTTGTTGAGATGAATTTTGGGAGGGCTTTTGGTGCATTTCTTCGTTGACGTGGTTAAACGCTGTCTGTATTTCATGTGCTGCAAAAATGAATGCTTTTTCTAGTTCGATACCGGTTTGGTAGAGAGCTGTACGCAGTGCATCTGTGGGATAGTCGGCGTGGGCGGTTTTGCCGGCTTCTGTTTTGGTGCCGCATCGTGCACAGAAGTAGGCGTCATCGGGGATTTGGGTGCCGCATTTTGAACAGTAAACCATGTTTGTTACCGCTAAGGGTGGGGTGGATTAGGATTTAAGGTTTTATTATCTTCTCGTTATTATTTAGTAGGGGGTTTAGGGTCTTTTTTTGAGTGTTGATTCGGTTTTGTCAAAGATGTATTGGTTGTAGTGTTGGGTATAGTAGAGTTGGAGGTATTCAGTTGCGAATTGGGGGTGGAAGGGTAGATCTGAGGGGGTTAGTTTTTCTTTTTGTTGGAGTTGTTGGGTTATGGCGGTTTTTGCTGTGGGATAGTTGAGGAGGAATTCTTTGCGGTCGGCATATATTGTAAGTGTTTGTATGGCTTCATTGAGGTGGTTAAGAGATAGGGGCAGGTTTTCTAGGATTTGGTTGATGGGGTATTTGGTGGTGTTGGCTATTATTTGGAGGGTTTGTTCTAGTTGTTTGTGTAGGGGAGTGTTTTTTTCCCAGAGGTAATCTTGGGTGGGTAGGAGTTTGTTGATGGTTTTTTGGTCGTGTGTTAGGTTGGTGTGGATTATTGTGAGGATGCCGTTTGATATGGTGATGCAATTTTGTACGTCAGTGGTTAATTCTACGACATCGTGTAGGGTTAGTTTTTCTTTTTCTGCGCGGTGTTCTGCGGCTGTTTGGATGTCTTTTGCTTTTTTGGCGTAGTTGAGTACTTTTTGGGTGTTGCTACCAAAAGCTTGGGATAGTGTTGTTTGGGTTTGGTTGTTTAGCAACAGTAGTTGTAGGTTTGCTATGGGTTTTAGTGTGTGTTGGAGGTGGTGGTTGGTTGTTTGGATGTCTGTGCTGTATTGGCGGGTCCAATTGTTGAGGGCGTTGTAGAGGGCTTCGAGGGCTATCCAGGGGGCTTGGTTTGTGGAGAGTTTTTCTTGGGCGAATTCGATGGCTTTGCTTTTTTTGGGCAGGGTGGGGTCGTAGAGGGGTTGTATGATGTTATAGATGGGTGTGGCGGTTGTTGTGACTTCTTGGGTTAGGTTTTTGGCTGTTTGGATGATTTGTTTGATGGTTTCTATGCGTTCTTCTATAGGCATATCTTTTTGGGGGTTTATGTTGAGGGTGGTTTGGATGGGTAATTCTGCGTTTTTGAGTTTGCCAATCCAGTTTGCGAATTCACAGGTTGAGAAAACTTGATATTTGTAGAGGAGGTTGTTGAGTTCTACTTCTATGGTTTCATGGTCTTTATTGAGTTTGTCTAGGTTTGTGAAGTGTTCGTCGAGTTCTTGTTGTTGGAATTCTTTTAGGGTGGCGCGTTTGAGGGTGTCTTGGAGGGTTTCTTTTAGGATAATTATTTTGCCTTCGGGCAGACTTGCATTTACGGGAGTGTTTTCTGTTACGTTTTTGATTTGGTTTTCTAAAGTGAGGGTTTTATCTAGGAGCATTTGGGCTTTGGTGGCGATTTCTTGGTTGGTTGCGCGTTGTTTGGGTGTGTTATCCATAAAAAAGATGGGCAGGGTTAGAAGCAAGGTTGTAAATATGCCCAGAATCATGGTTGTGACAGTTATATCTGCACTAAAGGCTAGCTGGGTTTGAAGTGCACTGGCTAGTATGAAAAATAGTGCAGCCGTAAGAGTTGCTGTGATGCAGGGTAGAGTTCTATCGGCTGAGCCGAGAAAGTTTTCTTTGATAAGTATGCGGGTTAAAAAAAGCATAGCGGCCACCAAGCCGGCGATTATGATTATAAATATGACAATGCCGGGAATTGAGTCAAGATATTGGGTCAGGACCTCAGTTATGGTGCGTCCGGTCCAGTCGGGGGTCCAGGTGGTTTGGCCGGTAATGTTGTAGAGGATTTGTGAGCTGTCATATAGGCGGAATTGTGACATGGAGCTTGTGAGATCTTGAGAAATTGAGCCCAGCGATACAAACAGGGGTGGTGCGGAGCCAGGAGCAGCCCACCAGTCGCTTTGTTCAATGAGTAAAACAGTGTATTGGTAGTATTGCAAAAGTTGAAGCGGTACAGAAAGCAACGCATAGTAGATAAGGGTAAGAGAAACAAACTTTTTAAAAAATACGGCTGAGGCTAAAATTAGTGGTATGGCCAAAAAGAGGGTTGGTTCAAAGAAAAGCGCCACGACGGACAGTATACCAAAATCGATGGCCAGTGCACTCCGGTAGCGGTTAAACAGGGCAGGCAGAGCTGTGAACAGCACCATCCAAATCACTATAAATGCAATACGTATCGAGGTATCGCCTAGAAATGAGATAAAATAGAGTTCAGATAGATGAAAGATTAAACCTAACCCAATGACTGCGCCGCCTATGGGCATACCAAATTGGGGTTTTTGGTAAGTGATAAAAGCTACTAGAAAAGCCAAAAGTATCGGCAGAGGCTGGGGAAACAGGGGTAAAAAAGACATACCTAAACTCATGGCGACCATGGTCACCGCAAAAGTGAAAAGTTTAAACGCGGTTGTTTCAGCTTGGCGTTCGCGTTCGTCTGTTTCGTTTTTCCTCTGTTGTCTGGCTTTATTCCAGCGGCTTATGCCCGAAAGCTTATGGAGGGGCTTTAACAAGCAATATACCTAAACCTTATTTTATGTAAACTCCTCTTAAAGGTTATGCAGGTACGCCCGATGAGGGATGGAAAAAACACATTTAATATCCTTTCAAGTATTGAAAAACACATCGAATCGCTAAAACCTCTGCTACCTAAACAGCTCATAGTTTGCATCGGTGAGTACCCCATAAAAACAGTTCTAAAACAACCCACAGCAAACAGTGCCTTACCGATTTTTATTGAGAAGTCAAGTGAGGATATCTATAAATGGATTCCACACAACTACACCCCCCAATTCGTACGGGGCTTTGAAGATGAGGACATCGATACCCACTTTTGGTACGATGTGCTCCCCGCCATAGCCAAAGATAGCACAATTATCGAGAGCCTAAAAAACAAGCCTACTGAGAAGCTACGAAGTGCCTTAATTTTTGCATCTGTTTGGGATGGCGTTGGCAGTGCCGCAGTACCAAGCCTCACCAGCAAATTCAGAAATCAAAACATTGATTCCCTATCTATGGTAGTGTTACCCTCAAAAATCCAGCCTGCTGATGCCCACTTTAATGCCTATGCCTCTTTGCAAATGTGCCTATCAACCAAGGGATCGACTGTTTTGCTCTTAGGCCGAGATGAACTGGAAACGTTTGAAGGATTGGATCGAGAAGGCACACCTATCAAAGGTAAAGAAGTTGTTAATTATCTGCTTAGCTTGTTTTTAGCTAAAGAACTTTTGGTACCAGAAATAACAGAACTAGCCCGAACCTTTGATATCAAAATGTTTGGTGTTGCAACAGTTACAGCTGTCAGCTACCGGGTCTATGGCTCCTTAAAAAACATGTTAAATGTTGCACTGTTAAAACCGCTTCTAAGCTTTGAGTTATCTAAAGCCTCTTTGCTCTATGTGCTTTTGCGAATGCCCTCAAACCTCAAAGAACAAATCCCAAGAACCGAAATTGAACTAGCCATCACTATGTGGTTTAAAGAAAAAACCAGTCTCCAATCTATCCATATTACAGAACCTATCTATACTGAGGATATGTCTGATCGCATAGATATGGTGCTTTTCATCGGCGGCTTTGACATCAACAACATGTTTGGAGCACAAGATACAAAGGTGCAAAAACTCAAAAACAGCGCAGTTGAGAAGGGGTATATAACTAAAGATTGGCAGTTACTTCTCAAAGTTGACGAACCAAAAGAACCCAAGAACCCAACATCCTCCGAAAACCAGATTACCACCAAACCATCAGCATCAACAGAACAGAATCAGCTCATAGAAGAACCCCAAACTATAAACAAACCAGATCCAACCATAGAGACAACAACCGACTCCGCCCAAACAACAACGAAAGCAAAAGTGAAAACAGGAGAGTAGACCAATGGGATATAGTGTTGATTTGAATCAAATACCGCTTCTCCAATATATGGAAATTCTAAAAAAACAAAATTTGTTACCGGGTCGAAAAATACTATTGATGAATCTTGAAGAGAATTTCCACAAAATATCAGCCGCTGGTATTGATAATTTGGCTGAACTTAAAAACAATATAACTTCGACGCCGCGGCTTGTAGCATTTGCCGCAAAAACAGGGGTACCTGAAAATTATCTGACCATTTTGAAAAGAGAAATGGGCAGTCTGGAACAAAAAACTGTAGCTATCACTGATTTCCCAGGCATTTCGACCAACACCATCACCACTCTTTTGAATAAGAATATAAAAACATCAAAAGAGGTATATAATTTTACAATCAACCCCAACAATACAGCCATAGCAAGCCGGGAAATGGGCATTGAGGCTAACGAACTGCAAGAATTAAGCAGTTTGTGTAATCTTGTTAGAATCAACGGCATAGGACCAATCGCCGCAAAAACTCTATACGAGAGCGGCTATAGAAGCATTACCGAAATTGCCCAAGCAAAGGCAACGGAATTGCTTGAGCACATGAACACAGTTAATGCGAACAGACAATATTATAAAGCTAAACTTGGCGAAAAGGATATGCAGTTTATCATTGATGCAGCAAATATGATTCTAAACAGAGATAAATAAAATTTAGAGCAACACTTAGAGTTGAGACAACTCGAGAGTTACACTCTCGGAATTATTGCAGATGTCTAAACTCGTTTATACTCAAACACTTACTCGAACAAAGAGGGCGAAATAGAGCCCAATTCAGTTGTCAAGGAATACTTGACAGTTCAAAACGAGAGCTATCGGTTTCAAGAAGTGTCAAACACTACAATCTTGATGTTTTTTTCGGTTGGATATCGATCAAAATCTCTTCGGGTACTTAGTTTAGGCGGTGAGCTTGGAGGTTCTACGCGAGCATCTTGTCAAGGGCGTTTCGATATGATGACTTGCTAAAAAAATCAGGGCGGCAACTATTGGCACGAACTTTTAGAACGCATCCGCGATATTGCTCCAGTGAAAAGTTTTCTATCGCCAAATACCGGATCAAGAAATTGCAAAGATAAAAAAAGAGAAAAATCAGCAGACGAAGTGAATTATTTTAACTCTTATAGCCTACATGAATATTCCTCATTTGCATCAGGGAACCTAAAGTAACTTGCAAATTAACTGGTTGAGATGTGTTAACCTCACATAGTGTGCCATTCCATTCTGGTGATAAACTATCGCCATGCGGGTACACCATCATGTTTTTGATCGGTTTGTATTTATTAGCATCCTTTGTATAAAGAAGAGCATAATGTGTCGCAACACCTTGATTTAAATAAGAGTTAGCTGTGTGATACGAGGCGGTCACACCGTTGTGTGTAATATTTATGGTTGTTTGCAAGTTACCAGATGGGTAAGGTGTACACAATATATTTGTTATTGCATTTTCACGTTTCCCACGTTTTATACATAAAAATCTGTTGCGACCTGACGGGAAATGCAATAAGTTTTTTCCATAACCGCCTATAGGCAGATATCCTGGAGGACATTTAGTTTCAGCTTCCTTTAGGGTCATAGCAGATATAACCATTATATCTGTTATAAACGTCTCTTCTTCTGTTGGTATGATTTTACCGGCCATGTGATTAAATGTTTCCTCAATCTTGTCACGTCTGTCGTTGTTTTTACAGAAGGTCCAGATTGGAGTCAGACTGTTATAACTTGTTATGCCACAAGGGGCACATTTTGTTGGATCGTCAAGGGAAGCACACCATGATTTATACTCGCTACTCAAATCGTCAATTCCAGCGATTGCAAGAGCATTTCCACCAATAACGTTTACATTTAAATCACTTCTTGCGGACAGTTGACTTGCTTTTGTTTTGTATTCAGCAGATGCTGAACCGCTCACAAGAGCATAGGATGCTACAACTTCAGCTTTTATGGTGAGGTTCGTATCTTTAACTGTTTTTTTTGTTGTATAATTTAATTCAAGCCTGCCACCAAGGAATACCTCTTTAACAAGGTGTGTTCCATATTTGTTAAACAGAGCCACAGGATCCATAGAACTGTTAAGATCCGCCACAAATTCATCCGTAAATTTGTATTTGTTTTCTGATATATCTATCGTTTGTCTATTTTTTACAAAGTATGCATATAGCTTTGTATATGCTTTTTCTTCATGGTCTGTAGAGCTTTGTGAAAACTCTAATGAGGCTGAACCAGAAAACAGTCCGTACGTACCTTTTACCTGTAATTTTGCATTGAATTCTTTATAAACGTCACTTACTGAGCTTTCCGTTATAACTACAGTGTTGCCAAATATGTTTCGATAGTTCTTAACTTCATTGTCATCAATATCAAGTATCTTGTCTGCTGCGATCATGAATTGAGGACTGATATAGGGGCTTTCAAGAACATTATAGCCCATTCCGACACAAACATAGGATTCAGGTATAGGGGAACCAGAACTTTGTATAGTTTGAACAGACGTACGTTCCAAACTTTGTGTGGTTGCTATACACGCCAATTTGAACTTATTATTCGTTGAAGAATTTATCGTTGATTGATTTACAGTCAGATTACCCAAACATAATACACCTCATTCATGGATTATTGAGTAAACATTTCACAGCATATTTCATAGAGGTCGTTCCATTTTTTGGTGTATAGATCGCATCCAATGTGTTAGCATAAAGTTGGTCGAGATTTTGATCATCTATGGTATGCAACCCATAATTGGGGTCATATAAAAAGTAGGTTTCACCGTTTTTCACTAACGCGAGGGCGTGGTTGCTTAAAATATCGGGCGCATTAATATGCTGTACAAACCTATAAACAATGAGATGCGCCTCATTTAGCTCTTTAATTGAAATATCTTTACCAGAAACAAATGCAAATCCACTATCAACAGTGAGACGATTATTGGTCATTTCTGGCACAGCCAGCAACGCTTCGCTAAAAGGATCAGCATGGGTTCCATATTCACCTATTCTATATTTTCCAAATTTTTCTGCCATATCTATGGCGTTTTTAGCCGCAACAGGAGTGTCATCAGTCAATTCATCAAATATGATGTGCGCACGACTGGGATTTTGTTGGTTATTAGTTAGATACTTCAGAATGTAATTTACTGCTAATCCCAAGCACATGCCAGTTTCTATTTTAGCTATATGTTTACGAGCAGTAATGCGTTGTATGATTGCATTTTGGCTTTGTTTTGCAGGGTTACCATAAAATGTAATGCCGTTAACATTATGAGACATAACTTGTGAAACACCTCTATTATGGAAAGAGTTCCGTGACTATTTTTGCGGTGAATTCTGGGAATTTTATTTGCCCAAGATTTTGCGCTTCAGCAGTTGTTCCGGCTATGCTCAAGTTAGGGCGCCTCCAAAGGTATCGCGTGATTTTTTTTGTTGGAGATGAGTGTATTGATTTATGTTTTCATCATCAAATAGTTTTTTTATATTTATCAATCCCAAATTTTTCCCCCGAATTTTATTTTTATATACCTTTATAACACTCAATCACATAACAATAGATAAATTTAAGTTGAATGAGATGTTTATGAAACAACCTTTGAAGTCAAAACCCATACAGGTTTTCGACGAAAACAACACAAAATGCAGAGTTCCAGCGATAAATAAAGGTAAATGTACGTATGTATGAAGAAACAAAGTAGATGAGGGTTAATTGTTGTTTTAGTTTATTCTTTGGGGTTGTTGATGTTGCTATTATTGATTGGTGGGGTATGGCCGTTGTTGTTTTGGTTGATTTCTTTAATGATGTTTGTGGCATATACGCTGTGTTCGAGTAGAAATGAACGTGAGAGGTAGCGTTCGAAGTCATTGGATTTGCTGTAGAGGTTTTGCATTTCGTCAAAGGCTTCCATGTCCTCAGCTTTACCGCGTCCTCCAACGACTAGAACTCTGGTTATCCAGGGGTCTCTTGATTCGACGACACGCACAGTTACGGTTCGAGAGACCTCGCTTGTCACATAACCTGCTAGTGCGGTGTAGACTTCCTGAGACATATCCTCGGTCCACATATTGGGTGGAGTGGTTATGGTTACCCAGATGTAGTCGGTTTTGTAGGTTGGTTTATAGCCCATGACGCTTGGGGTTTTGAAACTGCGAACAACGCTTTTTATGTAGTCTTTAAAGTGGGCCATATCAAGAATATCCTTGAAGATTACGTCTCGGGTTAGTCCGTCTTCTTGTTCGGTTAGGATTTTAAAGATTATTTTAAGCTGTTCGCTCTCGGTAAGATCGGCTGATTTTTCGTAGTAGCGTTTAGGAGCAACTATCTCGGCGAGTTTAACTTGATATTCACGGTGAGCATCAACGATTTTGTTGAGGCGTTTGCGATAGGGGGAGGTTAATTCGAAGCGTTTAGCGAGTTGTTCGTAGAGTTTGATTGTGGCATCGACTTGGTCGAGGTTTTCTATGGCGATGGCTTCTTCTTCGCTTATACGTCTTAGGTCGCGGTCTAGGTTGCGGAGTTTTTCGTGGGCGTAGCGTTTTGAGCTGAGGAATTTGCGCATTTGTCGCTCAATGCGGGTTTTATCGAATTCTTTGCGTTTTTTTATATCGGCAATGCGTATGGCTTCGTTATCATAGTCGCCTCGTTTTCGCATACGTTTAGCAAGGATTTCGTGGATGTAGGTGAGGTGTTCATCGATCATTTTGGCTTCATCGGCGGGTGTGCGTAGCATTAGTTGGATAACTAGATAGATTATGTCGAGTTCTTCTTGGATGTCATTTAGTTCTTCGAGTTCGATTTGGCATTCAGGAAGGACTGTGTAGTATCGTATGAGGGCTTCGGTGATGTAGCGGGTTTCATCGTAGAAGCGTAGTGTGTTTAGGGCTTGTTCGGCGAGTTCAGAGATGTTGACTAAATCTTCGAGGACTTTTTTTTGGCGGAGTGTGAATATTTGGGAGCTGGGGATTAATTGGTTTAGGCGTTCGACGATGTCTGCTTTGTGTTCAGAGAATTCTAGGTGGTTTTTGGTTAGGGTTGTTAGGAGGGTTTCGAGGTTGTCTAGTTTTCGTGAGTCGGTTTTTTTGAGGGTTAAATTGATGATGGATTCTTCGATGGGTCCGATTTTTCCCATAAATTTGATGGTGAGCAGGTATTTCATGATGTCGTCGAGCCAGTTTTTGGCTTGGAGTTCGACGCCTTTAACATGTAGGATGACGTCGTCTTCGAGGCGGGGGTTGCTGTTGATGATGTTTTTTAGTTTGTCTTCGAATTGGTCTTCGTTGTAGATACCGGTTTTTATGAGGTAGTTTTTGAAGAGTTCTCTTGCTGTATCGTTGTCGACTTTGATGACGTTTTTGATTTCGCTTAGCAGCTCTAGTTTTTCTTTTCGGGATTCTTGGAGCAGGGTCATGCTCTCAAAGCTTAGTTTGTAGGCAAAGAGGTAGTCTTCAACTGGATAGATGACTTTGGTCATACTTAGGGTGTGTGCGGAATTATTTGTTAGGCCGACCTCAGTGCCTATGCCTCCTAGGAGATCTGCTAGGTCAAAGTCCATAAGTACATAGAGCAGATCAACGACCATGTCATCCATTTCTTTTCGGGCGGATACAATGTTGCCGACTTTGGAGAATGCTGGCAGCAGGGGGAGATAGATTAGTGCGTTGAGGGGGTTACGGTATATTTCGCCGTATTCTTTGACGATGTGTTCGTTGTAGTCTTTGTTTATCAACAAGGAGAGTTCGTTCATAGCTACAAATGCTGAGCAGCCCTTTGCGGGTGGGTCGTCTCCGCCGCAGGGGGTGATGACAAAGGCGATCATGGGGACGCCTGAACCTAGAATTTTTCGCAGATGACGTGAAAAGTCGAAGAATATGCCGCTTCCTGTGCCGCCGCCCATGCCATAGACTAGAACAATGGTTGGGGTGACAATGGAGGAGAGCGCTTGTTCTTTGAAGGTGTTGATACAGTTTCGGATAATACCTAGCTGGTAGTAGTTGAGGGCATAGATGGCTTTTGCTAGGGCGCGTCTGCGTCCGGCGCCGCCTGCCATGGGGGGAACGGCCATGGTGGAATGTAGCCAGGGATGGTAATTGGTGAGTTTGGAGCCCTCGCCTTGTACGTATTCGCCGTATTTTTGGTTGATAAAGTCGAACATGGCCTCAGCGGTGGGGAATTTGACTGATTCTGCGACAAGGCGCCATCGTTCCCGGGGGACTCCGGCTTTAAGGAGGGAATGTGAGATTTGTTCGTGTGCTTCTTGGAGGCTTCGGATTTCAGGATCAGCTATATCTATAGCTAAAAGAGAAAGACGGGTCAGGTCATGTTCGATTAGTTCGCGGGTTTTTTTGTTAGTTAAGAAGGATTCAACGATGTTTGTGCCTGCGGAGCCTAATCCGATGAGTTGAACACTGTTTTGGTAGATTCGCGTAGTATCACATCCCGATTAAATTTTTGAGGCGTTCTTTGACTGAGTTGAGATTGGCAGACATGGAGCGATCGATTTTGGATGCTCGAAGGGTTAGGCCTTCTAAGTCTTTGATTTGGTCTTCTACCACAAGGGTCATGTAGCTGACTTTGCCGCGGATTCGTAGAAATAAAATTGCAAACAGGACTGCTACGACGGCGGCAGCTATGATAAGGGGTAGAAATAGCATTTGCATAAGAGAGCTTGCGGGTTCGTTTGAGACGTCTAAACCATTTAGCAGTGCAATGGCGTTTGTGACATCGCCGTTGTCAGCTATATTTTGGGAGGTTTTTAGGACGTTTTGATAGATTTGGATGTATCCTGGGTCTATGCCGTTGGCTTTTAGGGAGTCTAGTTTGTTTTCTTTGTCTGCTAGAAGGGTCAAGTAATGGTTCATGTCTGCGCTGGTTGCTGTTATGGTGATTGTGTCAAGTGGTTCGTTGCCTGAGGGGCCATAGAGGCTAACAGCGGTGAGGGGTTTTGATGCGCTGTTGGTTGTGGGGACTTTTCCATAGAGGATCATTTCAAATTCGCCGGTTATCCAGTTAAAGGAGGTGGATTGTGCGTTTGGGCTAAAAGCAGAGCCTAGGTTGTAATCGTTTTTGTTTGGGGCTTCCCAGTAGGGACCTGAGGAGGGTTTGTTTAAGCCTGAGGTTAATTTGAGGTTTCCTTCGCCTGAAGCGAGGACATTGACTGTGAAGGTGATTTTAACTTCGGCTCCAGGTAGAACTGCGCCTGAACCAGTTAGTTGATTGGTTGTAGCGGAGTATTGGACTAAGATTTGTCCGGTGGATACATCTTCGATTTTGTAGTCGGTTATCCACTGTCCCTCTCCGGCAGCTTGGACAAACGTTAGGGAGGTTAAAAATAGAGTAATTAAAAACAGAGCGCTTAAAAATAAGGTGGCACTTAGTGCTGAAGCAACTTTCTTCATCGTTACCAACACAAATGGGTCTATAACTTGTTAGATATAACACTTGCGCTATTTCGCTGCTATAGTATGACTTTTTGTACCTATAGCAATGAATCAACTGAATCAGCGGTTGCTTGCTTGCTTTGTTAACTATATTTTGCAAAAGCCACGTACAAGTTGACAAAGCTAGCAAGTTGGGTTTTCAAAAAGCCATAAAATTGATTCAAGCGATAAGGTGTCAAAAATTCAGGAAGAGAGAAAAAACTTTGAAAACAAACATCCTTGGAAAATCTTTGCATAAAACACACTTTAAATGCGCCAATAGACCCATTGCGATCTGCCTCAGTGCATTGTTTATCATAAGCATGGTCTCTCCGCTTGCAATACAACCAACTCAGGCTGCAACACCAGCACTCCACACCGCAGGCAGTCAAATAATTGACGCCGACGGCAACGTCATCTATCTACGCGGTGTTGGCCTTGCAGGCTTTGTCCCCAATTTGATCCTCTGGGGTCAAGGTCAAAACGACGCATGGAGCAACCAATGGAACTACAACCCCCAAAGCGTCATGGACCAAACCTTCACAGCCATGCGTGATCAATGGCACATCAACTACATCCGAGTCTTTATCTACCCCAGCTGGTACTACCGCGACAACATCACCCCCGCCCAAGAAGACATCAACTATGCCGCCCAAACAACCCCCATAAGCACCAAAGCATACCTCCAAACACTCTGCACCCAAGCCGCCAAATACGGAATATATGTCAACATAGTACCCTACATGCTCACACCATCAGCAAGCTCCTCTGGAAACGACCCCTACGCCACACCAAACTCGGCAGGCGGCCAAGGCTTACCAATGTCAGGCTGGGACAGCGCAGCACAAAGATTCCTCTCAGACGCAGGCTATGCCAATAACGAAGCAGGCTTCTGGAGATGGTTCTGGACAGACATAGCAACCACCCTAAAAGACCACCCCAACGCAATCTTTGAAGCATGGAACGAACCCCAACTAGGTGCAGACAACACTCCCATACCCGCCTCATACATGCAATACCTCCAAACAATGTATAGCGCCATCCGAGGAACAGGCTCAAACCACCTAATCATGATGCAGTGGCGCGTAGGCTGGTTCCCCAACGGCTATGGCAACACCCTGAGCTGGACAAAACAAATCAGCGACGCCATCCCCACAGCAACCAACTTAGTCTACACAACTCATCTCTACTACTACGCACCAACCGACCTAACCTCATACTGGGCAACCGACTACAACACACTCAAAACACAACTCCAAACCGGCATCAACAGCATGGGCATCAACGCACCCATAGTCATAAACGAACAAGGCTCCTGCCTAACCAGCTCAAGAAACAAACAAAACGACTACACCTGGTGGCAAAACCTACTCCTAGCACAACGTGACCTAGGCATCGGCGCAGGCGCATACTACTGGCTAAGCGACGCAGGCCTAGGCCCAGTCTACTCCGGAGAAACAATGCTAAGCAACAACTACACACCCAACACCATGGGACAACACTACATCAACGCCTACAAACCAACAACAAACCCAACACCGACCACAAACCCAACCACAAACCCAACCACAAACCCAACCACAAACCCAACCACAAACCCAACCACAAACCCAACCACAAACCCAACCACAAACCCAACCACAAACCCAACACCGACCACAAACCCAACACCGACCACAAACCCAACACCGACCACAAACCCAACAACAAACCCAACACCGACCACATCAACACCAAAATGCCCCAAACCAACAACAACACCAACAACAACACCTGACCCAACCACACCACCACCAAAATGCCCCAAACCAACAACAACACCAACAACAACACCTGACCCAACCACACCACCACCAAAATGCCCCAAACCAACAACAACACCTGACCCAACCACAGATCCTTGTCCGACAAAGACACCTGACCCATCCCCTGATCCGACAACCGAACCAACTCCGGTAGTACCAAAACCACCAGCAACCCCAACCAAACACACAAAACCATATACAGCAACAAAACCAACACAACCAACCCAAGAACCAACACAACCAACCCAAGAACCAACACAACCAACCCAAGAATCGCCAAAATCATATGAGAATCGGGATTCATCTCGGTGTTTCTACTGGTCTCCTTGGCAACGTCACCACTTTTCGTGGTCACGATCCCACATGTGGTTGACTCACTACCGCTAAAATCCACCTCCCTTTTTTGTTTTTTAACTCAGCAATTAGGTATCGAGTTAGTTTGTAGATAAACCATAAAGCTATCGAGCACTAGAAAAGTAGGGTGGGATAGATTTGGATATTATTAATGTTCGTTTGCCTCCCAAAGTGCTCGCAGATGTGGATAACCTTGCCGAAAAGCACAGTTTGACGCGTTCTGAGGTCATACGTCAATCGCTTACAATTTATCTGCATTTGATTGAAAATATGGGTAGTCTGCTACGGCCCATAGCTTTTCAGGTTAAGCCTTCCCAGATCAGCTATGCTCGAAGGGGTGATGTGTCGATTTTGAAGATGCCCACCGGTCATGCCATTGTGACAGGTTCCACTTCCTCAGGAGCGGTGGGGCCTAAAGAGTTTGATAGGGTTAAAGTTGATGGGCAGGTGTTGGGCAAGTTTTTGGCGCGGGTGGCATTGATGGATGTGATTACAACAGGTGCTTTTCCTCTGCTTTTGTCGTTGACTTTGGGTGTAGAAAAACAATCTACGGGTGCGGCAATATCTGAGGGGGTTAGTCGGGAAGCTCGAAGCATTGGACTTGATCCCCAGCAGGTGCTTTTGGAAAACACAGAGGATAACTTTGAAACTGTGCAAACCGGTGCAGGTTTAACGGTTGTGGGCTTAGCAAATGAAAATGAGCTGCGGCTGGGAAAAACTCTGCCAGGTGATTTAATTGTGGCGGTAGGCAGGCCAAAAGTAGGTGAGGAAGTTATCGCCGCTGAGGCTAGAGGCGAAATAGCGGATCTTAGAAATGTGGCGCAACTTTGCCAGTGCAGATATGTTCATGATATCTCAGCGGTAGGCGGTTTTGGGATTGCCAGTGAAGCTAAAATGATGGCCTATGGAGTGGGCAGGCAACTCAAGCTTTGGGAGAAATCGGGTGTAGATCTTAACAAGTCTGCGGGTCCAGCCACGGTGGTCTTAGTCACTATTGATGGAGAGCGGTTGGAGGATTTAACCTCATTGATTTCTAAGCCGATAAATGTTATAGGAGAAATTCTCTAGTCAAAGCAGAGTTTCTATTGTTTATGCGGGAACGTTTTTTAGTTTGAAGTAGGAAATATCAAGATAATGTTATCAAACACTTGTTTTTTTCAAGTGGGTACCACTACAAAGAAAAAAGGATTTCCTGTTGAAAAAGTTGTAGGGTTTCTTTTAGTAGTGTTGGTGTTTGGTATTCTTCTTTGGCAAGCGCAGGGGTTAATTTCTTTATTTGGAGACTCAAAAAGCTCAGAGACAGAGTATACCACTTTGAGTTTGGTTCCCGGCATATCTAAAACCTATCAACATAACAGTGACAATTTTGTTTTCAGCTACAAACTATCAGATACGGATACTTCAAATCTGCTCTATGTGACCAAAAATGCAGTTGAACAGACAGGCTCATATCCAGCTGTTGCAGGTGCAACTTATTCAGATTTAGGCTTAGAAATGAAATTGGGTTCAGTATCTTCAAACGTGCTGGTTCTGCAAGTTAAACCCCTGTCCAAGTGACCAACTCTGTAAACGCCAATCATAAAGCTAATATTTTCCACCTCTACTAATTTGTTAGTTCTTGGGGAGCTGGAAATGACCGGCTGAGAGGACAGTATTTGCTGTCGACCCTGTGAACCTGAACCAGGTAATACTGGCGGAGGGAAAATAATGAACAACCATACAGAAGAGAATACTCTAAACTCTAAACCTAAAAATAGAATTAAAACCCAGATTCTTGCAGAAATAGCAATTTTTACGGCCTTGGGCACTGCGCTTAGTTTGATCCCCATTTTTCATCTTCCAAATGGAGGCTCAATTACTCTGGGCGCTATGGTACCCATACTTTGGCTGGCGTTGCGACGGGGACCAAAAGTCGGTATCTTTGCAGGAGTTGTTTACGGTCTTGTTCAGTTGGCCGTTTTACCTCAGGTATATTATCCAACACAGGTGTTGCTGGATTATTTCTTAGCGTTTGGCTGTTTAGGCTTAGCAGGTTTATTTAAAAAGCAACCAATCATAGGAGTTATACTTGCAGTTATGGGAAGGTTTGTTATGCATGTGATTTCAGGAGCCATTTTCTTTGCCGAATTCGCACCTGCGGGAATGAATCCATGGGTTTATTCAAGTATATACAATGGAAGCTATATGTTACCTGAACTGGGGATAAGCATCTTTGTTATCTATCTACTGTATAAGGCCAATGTGTTGAGGTCGTATATGTAATGGGAAAACTTGCGGCTAACGAACTCCAAAAAATGCTCAACTGTATCCCCCCTGATGAGCGGGTGGTGGTGCCGCCTCAGATAGGCTTTGATGCGGGGGTGCATCGGTTAGGGGATAAGCTTGTGGCGGTAGCAACTGATCCGTGTACAGGGGTTCCTGAGGAATGGTTTGGCTGGCTACTAATCAACTATGCCGCCTCAGACATAGCACTCTTTGGGGTAAAACCCGAGTTTTGCACCATCACCTTGCTGGGTCCCCGACCCACAAGTCCCAGTCGGTTCCAAAAGATCATGGCACAAATCTGCAAAGCCACCACCGAACTAGACATCGCCATCGTACGCGGCCACACAGCCATGTATGATAGCCTAAAAGACCTCTTAGGTGTATGCACCATCTATGGCACCGTAGAACCCATACAACTTATCACCTCAGGCGGCGCAAAACCCGGCGATCTTATTTTATGCACCAAACCCCTGGGGATAGAAACCATCACCAACTATGCACTAACCCATAAAGAAAAAGCACAACAACTCTTTGGCACCCAAAAACAAGCCGAATATGGAGAGCTTGTACCCATGCAGAGCTGTGTCAAAGAAGCCCTGGCACTCTCAAAGATAGCGGGCGTGCATGCTATGCATGACGCAACCGAGGGCGGATTTGTAACTGCCCTAAACGAGTTAGCAGAAACATCCAACACAGGATTTATAGTGAAGCAAGAAAACATAACCATACCCAACGAAGCCCATTTACTGCAGAAACACTTAGGGTTGAGTGAAACTCAGATGTTATCGTTTTCTTCAACAGGTACCATACTTGCAGCAGTCATGCCCAACGCAAAGCAAAAAGTCACTGAAACCCTGCAAAAACTTGGACTTACAGCCGCGTTTATTGGGGAATTTACCGAAACCAAAGAAAGAATCATACTACAGAACAATACCCAAACAGCATTTCCCAGCCAAGCTGACGACCCCTACACATCCATGATGACCATCACTTGAAATTGGCACCCTAAAAGTGAGAGTATAGCAAATGGCAAACTCAATATAGAGGAATTTTATAGATACAACCAACAAGCTTAGCGATCAACAATCCAAGACTGCAAGCATCGAACTGAATTTCAATATCAACAGGCTACACGGAAATATAATGTGCGGCTATGGGCTTGCGTGCTGGCTGTACCAAACCAGTTAACAAAGCCAACCTTAAAGAAAAGGTATACATTCATTTTGATGGAGAGGTTAAGTGTCAGATAAGTGCAAAGAACAAAAGCATAAAGAAAACAAGCTGGAGAGCAATATTTTGGAAACACAGATCCTAACTGATGCAGATACATATCCAGATAACAGCGTTATTGAGAAGGCGTTAGGGGCAGATCGGTTCGGTCTTTTTTTAAAGTTTATAGAAAAAATTGAAGCCCTGAATTTGACTATTGAGTGGCGTTATTATAACGATGGAAAAGCGTGGTTAGGCAAGATATGGTACAAAAAGAAAAACCTTGGTTGGCTCTCTATATGGAATGTGGGGTTTAAGGTAACGGTTTTCTTTACTGAAAAAACAATAGAGGGCTTTAATGCACTGGGTATAGACATAAAAGCTCAGATACCTACGGGGAAACTAATACCCATACTAATGACAATCAAAGATGACAAGATACTTGACAATCTGATATCAATTTTGAAATATAAAAAGGAGCTTAAATAACTATTACCCTGATGTTTTGGCCGTTTTACATTAGATTTCTCACATTTTTTGTTCATTTTTAGCTCGACTAAATTTCCCACTCAAATTTATTTTTGTTATCAAGTAGCATTTTGCGGTTCTGTTTTTCAAAAGATTCAAAGCATCAACCGCCTATGGATAACTTGGAAAACATAACTCAGTCCAATTTTAACTGATTTTTCCATCATGCTTACAATGCAAACAAAACCAAAACCCTACATGACTTGTGTGAAAAGGTCACTACCCGATGAAATCGAACTATTTTTATACTGTAAAAATATCAATGTTAAACTACCTTGGAGCTTCAAGATGATGGAAAAAACCCTTTTTTCCACACACACAATAAATGACATTATTGGGCCTCTAAATGAGATAGAAAAAAAGAGTACGCCCATACAAGTGTACACCTCTGGGAAAATACCACTTCCATTAACAACCCGAAGAGTTGCTATAGTAGGTTCAAGGAAAGCCAGTCCCGAAGGCATTTCTGAAACAAAAAAAATCGCCAAATATTTTGTACAACAAAATATAATAATTGTAAGCGGACTCGCAGAAGGCATAGACACAGCAGCACACACAACAGCCATAAACGAAAAAGGACAAACCATCGCAGTCTTAGGCACACCATTGAACAAGTTTTATCCCGCAAAAAACAGACAATTACAAGAAATAATAATGCAGGAACACTTAGCAATATCACAATTTATTATTGGGCAACCTGTGCAACCTAAAAATTTTGTTATACGGAACCGAACAATGGCACTAATATCAGATGCAACCATCATAGTTGAAGCCAGTTCTACAAGTGGCACAAAACATCAATGCTGGGAAGCACTGAGACTTGGACGCCCAGTGTTTATTCATACAAAAATAATGCAAAATCCACACATAGAATGGATAACAGACGCAAAAAAGTATGGGGCTACAGAATTTAGTGACCCTGAAGAAATTTTAGACTATTTACCCCCTGAACAGAGATTTATAGAAGCTGTTTTGAAATGAAAATTTCACAGGTAAAATTTTGTTCCCTTTTATCTTACTCACCACGTGGAATTAGCCCAGAAGCGGAACAAGCAAAAACTTACACGTACGCTTTAAAAGATGGAAGAAGTACAAGTTTAAAAAATCCGCGTTTTATGCCTGACTATATAGCAGATAAACTTTATGGAAGAATAGCAGTACATCCTTTTAACAGTTTTTTTAAACCAAATACTGTTTTAGTACCAATTCCTGGACATGCTGTGTTGCAAAAAGATTCGCTATGGGTTCCTCATCAAATTGCTTCTGCTATAGAACGTAAAGGGCTAGGCAAGATTTCTCCGTACCTTTATAGATACCAAACAATACAACAATCATATAGAAGTCAACACCAAAGACCTACTGCTCAAGAACAGTATAATTCTATTGCTACACGAGATAAAGATCTGTTTGAACCTGAAGAAATATTATTAATTGATGATGTTATCACTCAAGGGGCCACCATTCTAGGCTGTGCTAACCTGTTACGTGACATATTTCCTAAAAGCAATATACAAGCGTTTGCGGCTGTACGTGTAATTAGTGATGCAATTAATTTTGAAAAATTTTACAAGCCCTGTGAAGGCACAGTTAATTTACTTGCAAACGGTGGAACACGACGTTTAGATAATTAGGTCTTAAATAAAATACGAAGCAAATTTAAAATCGGATAATTCCATCAAAAAACGATGAACTCATAGTGTATAAAAACGGCTAAAATCCACATATTTAAAGGATTTAGGCTTTTTTAGTATTGATAGCAACATCATAGTTTATCAAGGTGCATCATACACATCGTTACCTATGTCAGCGGTGTTACCAAAAATCTCCCCGCCCGATCGCTCAACAAAGGTCGAGTTCCCATACAAGCCGCCACCCTGTAGAGCGGTGTTACCAGAAATCTCGCCGCCAGACATAGTGAGAAAACCATATTGCAGATACACACCGCCACCATAACCGCCACTATCTACATATCCATATGCAGGCTTTGCTGTGTTATCGGAAATCTCGCCGCCAGACATTTTAAACACACCTCTGTTATACACTCCACCGCCCCATGTTGCGGTGTTACCCGAAATTTTTCCACCATATAACTCAAAAACGCCACCCTCATCAATGCCTACGCCACCACCTCGACCAGCCAGGTTACCTGAAATTTCGCCATTAACCATTATCAGTGTACCACCATAAGCAATGCCTACCCCCGTACCTGTAGAACCGTCCTCATGAGTTATAATAATGCCATCAAGTGTCAGTCGTCCACCATTTTCAACCGTAATAACGTTCTGACCATCCAAACCAATCAGTTTAAAAAAATTATTATCGCCTGTACTTTTTAACGTAATGTCTGCACCTGGAGGGATAGCAAGTGCAGCACCAATAGAAATATCGTTAGTGAGAGCAATATTGACAGGCACGCCAACTTCAGCCTTATTAACAGCGTCTCTAAGCTCAGTTGCATTCTTTACACGTATAAGACCATCATCTACCGCTAAAAACCAATAGGCAACCAAAGAACAAACAATCACAGCCACAAGAACCAAAGAAACAACTATCAAAGTCCTACGGCGTGAGCCAGAGTTGAGCTTAACAGACATGCCAAGATACCCTTTTACAAGTTAAGCACAACACTTTAAAATATATATGCGTTGTGCGACAATGTAAAAAAAATCAACAAATATATCGCAATTATTTATAAAGATAGACGTAAGGGGTTTTGTCAGGTTTGTTTTCTATCTATTTTTTGATTTCGTTGAGTACATATTTGACGATTTCGTCGGCTATGTTGACTTTTGCAACCATTTGGAGGCCTTTCCATCCGGGTTGGCTGTTTACATCTACAATACGGGGTCCGTTGGGGCCCTCTAGTATGTCAACACCGGCGATTTTGCATCCGACTGCTTTTGAGGCTTTTATGGCTATTTCTTTGAATTCTTCGCTGATTTCTGTGGGTGCGGGTCGTGCGCCTCGGCTGTAGTTGGTTTTCCATCCGTCTGCGATACGGCACATTGAGGCGATAACTTGGTCGCCTATTACAAATGCGCGAATGTCGCTGTGTCCATGGTCAACAAATTCCTGCATGTATATGACGCCGTGGTGGAAGGTTATGGCTTTGAAGATGGTGTCGGCGATGTCTATGTCGTTTATGCGTGTGGCTCCTTGTCCGCGGCTTCCAAAGATTGGTTTGACAACTATGTCTCCGCCAAGTTCGTTAAAAGCGCGGAGGGCTTCGTTTACGCTCTCAGTGGCTAGTGTGCGTGGGACAGGTACGTTGACGTCTTCGAGTAATGCAACGATGTCGTATTTGTCGACGCAGTGTTCGATGGCTGTTGGGGGATTTATCATGTAGAAGCCTTGTCGTTCGAGTTTGTAGAGCATATCCATGCGGAAAACTAGTTCCTCGAGGCTACCGCGGCCGATGGGTCGGATGATAAGTGCGTCTAGATCGTCAAGTATGCTTGTGTTGTTGACTTTAAAGTAGGGTTTGTAGGCAATTCGGGCGACTAGGCGTGGGAAAGTGAAGCATTCATAGGGTATGCTACGTTTGTTTAGTGCTTCGCGGACTTGGGTGCTGCTCCATGCTTCTGGATTGCGGGTTACTATACCGAATTTCATGGGGGTCTTCCTTGGAGATGACGGTTAAGATGCTTTAGGGTTTTAGCTCTTAAAGTTTCTGGCCAACAGATGCAAACCCACGCGGACTATGCTGAAAGTGATATGCCTGTTTGCGTCTGGAGCCTTTCCTCAAAGTCACGACTTAGACTTTGAAAGGTCATTTTAAACACTAAAATGAAGTTGTTGATTACTTCTAATAAGTTGCCTTTGCGTAAGCTCAAACATATCAAAAGGGTAAACCGGTAAATCCGCTCAAATTTTTTTGCTTCACAGTTCATATTAACGAAAACTGTTTTATAGGAAAAGTAACAAATAGGCATATGTTAAATATGGATAAATTTATTCCCGTCATATTGCTTTTCTTTTTCATAAGTGGAACATTCGCAACAGCACTTAATCCTGTTTCAGCTTCAGAGCTAGTTGAGGATTCATGGAATACAAAAACACCCATGACTCAAGCACGTGCTAGTTTAGGGGTTATTGCTGTTGATGGGAAAATTTATGCTATCGGTGGTTATTCCGCTGATGGATCTGTTGTTGGTACAAATGAGCGATATAACCCTAAGACTGATGAATGGGTTACTATGACATCTATGCCTACGGCAAGAAAAAATTTTGCTGCAGTGGTACATGAGGGAAAAATTTACTGTATAGGTGGAGAATCAAAAAATGGTATAACTAGTGTGATTGAGGTTTATGATACAGTTACTGATAAATGGAATATTAAAAAAAATGTCCCATTTAATGTTGTGTGTAATATTCGAGCTAATGTTGTTGGTGGACAAATTTTTATCATACACGGTAAAAATCTGTTCATATATGACACAGTTGCTGATGTATGGACACAAAAAAATAGTATACCACACCTCGATGATAGTATGCCACAATCTGATGATACTGGCGTTCCTAGTTATGATTTTACGTTTGTAATGGATAACAAAATAATAGCTTATTTCAAATACTCCTATGAGTACCTTCGCTATAACGAAAAAGTTATGATTTATGATATCAAAACTGATGTATGGAGTGAAGGAAAAACATCTACTACAGAAGGCATATATGCTAAGCCCAATAAATGGTCTGATACTTCAGGCTATATTCACATTACTGCTAGTTGTATGACAACGGGCGTTTATGCACCAAAGAAAGTTTATGCCTTTGGATTGGGCCCTGGCCCTGGGCAACCGACTTTTATAAATTGGGTTTATGATCCTGTAAAAGATACATGGTCAAATATCGAAAATATTCCCATCTATATAGACCAGTTTGGAGTTGCAGTCGTTGACGATATTTTATATGTAATAGGCGGAAAAGAGGCCTTTGGTTACGGCGTTTGTTCGGGCAATGAACAATATGTACCAATTGGATATCACAATACACTATCATCAATTATTTCACCATCTGCAACTCTCCCACCTTCTAACGCGGTTGTTTCCACTGAACCTGACTCTTCTGAATCTGAACATGTGTGGTCTTTCTTAATCCCATCTGTTGTGGTTGCAACAGTTCTAACCGTAGGTGGTGTTACAGCATTGTTTTTCTATTTAAGAGGAAGAAAAAGACCAGGATCCGATACACCGAGGTTAGTTTAAGGAATTGTTTAGACTAAATGGATAAAGTTTGTGCATCTTTATTTGTAGCGTGTTTGAGTTATGTGTTGTTAGAGCATTAGGAACATGGATTTTACTTGTTGGATTCCGTGCATGCCGCGTAGTCGGTTGATGAGGGTGAGGATGCGGGTGTTGTTTCCTTGGGTTATGAATATTTCGAGGCAGTATTTTTCGCCGATGTGGCGGTGGACATTTTCGATAACGACGTCGTCGAATTCGTGTCGGAGTTCAGTTAGTTTTATGTCTACGTCTTTGCGTTGGTGGTCACAGGTGACCATGATGGTGGCGGCTACATTTTCGGTTTGGGCGGTGGCTAGTTCGGTTTCAGAAATTAGGTTACGCAGGGCGTCACGAAAGGCCTCTGAGCGGCTGTAGTAGCCTTTGGTTTCCATAAAAGTTTCGAATTTGTGGAGAAGCTCAGGTGGGAGGGTTATGCTGATTACGGTCATAGGGTCACCTTCAAGTGTTATTAACTTTTATGGCCATTATTAATAGTATATTAATATATTTTCATATCGGTTTAGCATCAACCTAATATTTGTTAATGGACAACGTTGCTTAATCTGAGGACACAATATGGACGCTTGCGAAGAAAAACCAACACCCCCACGGAAAACAATTGTAATTGGCGAAGAAGAAGAAAACAAGAAGGTTCTAGTGGGTTTTGCGGTTTGGCTGGGTATAACTGTTCTGGCTGCGGGGTTACTGGATTTGTTTCTCAAGGGCATACCGTTGGGTTTTACCTTTCCCCTTATCAACATCGAAGCCTCCGTTTCAATGATACTTTACTATGTTGCCATCATTGTTGCCGCAGTCTACATCGGGGTTGTGGGTTTAAAAGAGTTAGTTATCGAGCGGCGCTTTAGTGTCGAGTTTCTCATGGCAGTTGCCGGTTTAGGGGCCTTGCTACTTGATTATCGCTTTGAAGCGGCCACGGTGTTGTTTCTCTACTGTATAGCCGAATACTTTGAGGGCTACATCCAAGACCGAGCCCGGCGCACGGTTGAGAAAATTTCTCAAGTGGTCCCTGAAAAAGCCCGGATTATAGCCGATGGCAGAGAAGTCAGTGTGAATGTGGATCAGGTGCAGACCGGTGCAGTTGTCTTGGTTAGGCCGGGGGAGCGTATTCCGCTTGATGGGGATGTGATTGAGGGGTTTAGTCATGTGGATCAGTCGCTAGTTACTGGCGAGTCGGTACCTGTGCCTAAAAAAGCCAAAGACTGTGTTTATGCAGGAACCCTAAATACGGGAGGGGTTCTCCAAGTTGTGGTCACTAAAAAGTCCAGTGAAACTTTGGTGTCACGCATTATTCAGCTGGTAATTGAGTCACAGAAACGTAAAGCTACCATCGAGCGGCTGGTGGATCGGTTTGCCCGGTTCTATGTGCCCATCATTCTTGGTTTGGCAGTTTTCACAACTGCAGTGTTGCCGTTTGTTTTTGGGGGCGGGTTTGAAACATGGTTTTACCGCTCACTGATTCTTATTGTGGTGTCATGTCCTAGTGCGTTTATCATCTCGGTGCCTGCAACAGTGTTTATAGCCATAACCATTGCAGCCAAAAGAGGAGTCATCATAAAGGGCGGGATTTTCATCGAGAAACTAGCCCAGGTTAAACAGGTAGTGTTTGATAAAACCGGTACGCTAACTCTTGGACAACAAGCAGTACATAGAGTGCATCGGGTAGATATTTCACGGGCTGAGGATGAATCTGTTATGTATGCTGCTGCACTTGATCAGTATTCCAATCACCCCATTGCGCGGGCGATTGTGCGCCGAGCAGTGGAGCGCGGTATTGATTTGAGCAAAATTAAAGTTAGCGATGTAGTGGAGGTACCTGGAAAGGGTATTGTGGGTATGGTTGAGGGCAAGCATGTCGCTATCGGAAACCCCGAGTTCATGGAGGAGCTGGGCTGTGATTGTATGGATGCGTTTGAGGTAACCACTGGTGATACACATACAGCGGTTTGCATCTCGGTGGGCAAAACTGGGTGGGCGACGATTTGTGTGGTTGATCAAGTTCGCGAAGATGCGCTTCAATCCATTGGTTTGCTTAAGCAACAAGGGGTTCGTACTGTGATGCTTAGCGGAGATAGAGAAGCCATTGCAAACGATACGGCAAAGTCTTTGGGTATAGATGAGGTTCATGCTGAGTTGCTGCCTCAGGATAAGTTGAGCTGTATTGAGCATATGAGAGGCAAAGAGGGTTTGGTGGCTATGGTTGGGGACGGGGTTAATGATGCGCCGGCTTTGGCAGCCTCAGATGTGGGTATTGCCATGGGAACCCATGGGGTGGATGTGGCGTTAGAGTCAGCAGATGTGGTGCTGGTAAATGATGAGCTATCCCAGATTCCTTATTTGCTCAAGTTGAGTCAAAAAACGATGGGTATAGCCAAACAAAACATTGCGGGGTCATTGGCGATAAAGTTTGCTTTGGGCGCTTTGGGTCTTTTGGGGTGGGTGCCGCTGTGGTTTACCGTAGCCGCGGGAGATGATGGGTTAACCTTGTTGCTGTTACTAAATACGCTACGCCTAGAGCGGCTAAAGAGTTAATCTCTTGGATGCATGTACAAAAATCTAAGGCTATAGAGTAACATAAAAACCAACAAAACCAAACTCATCACAACCTTGTATACGAGCGGGAAAAAAATAAAATATATATGTAACACTTTGCGTTTGTTTGTAGACGATGCACGGTATGGCTGTTAAATCTAAATCTGGTTTGCACGGTATATGTCGCAGAGCGTTATTAGTTGTTTCTTTGCTTGTTATGTTGTTATTTTCTTCTTGTTTTGTTTATGTGTTTAGCAGTAGTGTGTCTCCTTTTGTGTCAGGGTCGTCTAATAGGGTGGTTAGTTCCGAGTCTGAGCTTAGAGCCGCTGTTAATGATTCTGCAGGGCCTATAGTTATTGCTTTTAATGGAGATATCCAACTTTCAGGGGAGTTAAAAATTCCTGCTGATAAAGATGTTACGTTGACAAGTAATAATGATGATAACACTGGATTTTTCAAGTTGGTTGGCGCAAATGGTGAGAGTACAATTTTCGTTGATGGCACATTGAGACTGGCGGGCATTATTATAACTCATGCAAACGGTGATAGCGGTAGTGGTGTAACAGTCAATTCGGATGGTACGTTTATAATGTCAGGTGGCGAAATTTCTGGGAACTCCGCTTTTCGTGGTGATGGTGGGGGTGTATTCAATGATGGTATTTTTGAGATGTCTGGCGGTATGATTTCTTACAATACCGCGAATGTTTTTGGTGGTGGCGTATTTAACAGGCGTACTTTTGAAATGTCTGGCGGCTATATTACTAATAACGAGGCTACTCTTGGCGGCGGCTTATATGTTCAATTAGGTACTTTTAGTATGTCAGGTGGCGAAATTTCTTATAATAAGGCTAATCGAGATGGTGGTGGCATACATAATCAAGAAAGTAATGTTAACTTGTTTGGAGGCGTGATTTCTCACAATACCGCAGAAGGTAAAGGGGGCGGGCTTTGTGTTTCATACTTTATGGATCTTGAAAAAGTTTTTGTTAGTGATGGAGTAGTGTTTGAGAATAATTCAGCCGATATAGCGTATAATAGAGATTCGGCTCATGATGATTTGTATAATTCGCACATAGACAGTAATGTTGTTTGGACCTCTCCCTTTAAACAGGGTTATAACAATTATGACATCAGCTATACCTATGGTACCCCATACGATAATACAAATGGATCGTATACTCTATTTATTGCCGCTATCGGGGTTGCAGTGGTTTGCATTATTCTTGGTTTAGCTGTTTACCTCAAAAAGAAGGCAAACAAGTAACAAAAACATGTACTTCGATGTTGCCTTTTTGTGAATTGCTTTTTCTTTTGATGTATTCAGCCTGCAGTGAAATACTGCTTTCATTAACCCACAGGCACAAAATGCATATTCAATCAGCTTGTCTTCAAGACACTGCTGATAACCGACGTCTGCTGGATTACAAGGGGGCTTGCTTGGGGGTATTGCGGATCGTTTGGTTGTGTGTATATGTGTTTGAGGTTAGCTTCAGGGGTGGTTGATGGGAATGTTTTTAGGTGCTACCTATGTTTTGCTAAAAGCAAACACTAACATGGGATGATTTGCATGCAGCCTATGCCTAAAGATTACAACCTTATCGAAATTGAGCAGAAATGGCAAGCTAAGTGGGAAGAGATGGGCATTTATCGCTATAATTGGAGTGATAAGAGCAACCCGTCGTTTAGTATTGATACACCTCCGCCTTATCCGTCAGGTGAGCTCCATATGGGTAATGTTCTTAACTGGACCTATTTTGATATTGTTGCTCGCTACAAGCGTATGCAGGGCTTTAATGTACTCTTTCCGCAGGGATGGGACTGTCATGGGTTGGGTATAGAAATACAGGTCGAGAAAGCCAACAATATTCGCAAACGTGACATACCCCCTGAGCAGTTCCGCGGCATGTGCATGGCCTTAGTTGAGAAATACATTGCCATGATGAAAGAAGGCATCCTAAAACTTGGCGCCTCTATTGATTGGACCACTGAGTACCGCACCATGGATCCCGACTACTGGCGCAGAACACAGCTAAGTTTTATTCAACTCTACCAGAAAGGCTTCATGTATCAGGGCACCCACCCCGTTAATTGGTGTCCCCGCGATGAGACAGCCATTGCCGATGCCGAAGTGGATCATATTAAAAAAGAAGGCAATCTACACTACATCAAATTCCACATAGCAGGCAGTGAGGAATATCTTTTAATTGCTACCTCGCGCCCCGAGTTTATTCCGGCATGTGTCGCTGTGGAGGTTAATCCCAACGATGAACGCTATGCCCAATACATCGGCAGAAAAATCAATGTCCCATTGATGAATCGAGAAGTTACCATCATAGCAGATGAAGCAGTAGATCCCAAATTTGGTACGGGCGCTATGCAGATTTGTACCTATGGTGATAAAGAAGACGTTAAAACAGTCATAAAACACAAACTCCCCATCATACGGCTCATACAGCAAAACGGCCAAATCAGCGATGCCGGAGGCAAATATGCAGGCCTCTATGTGAACCAAGCCCGAGCCGCCATAGTGGAGAATCTTAAAACCGCAGGCTTACTTGAGAAAAGCGAGAAAATCCAACAAGAAGTAGGCGTATGTGACCGATGCAAAACATTGGTAGAGATTCTTGAAGTTAAACAATGGTTTATGAAAACCATGGAACTAACCAATCAAGTGGAGCAAAACGCTAACGCCATACCCTGGTACCCCGACTATATGAAAAACCGTCTCATTGACTGGGCCAAAGCCCTAGATTGGGACTGGGTTATAAGCCGCCAGCGCCTCTTTGCCACCCCCATTCCAGTGTGGTACTGCAAAGGTTGCGGTGAGCGCATCATCGCTAAACCGGAGTGGGTGCCTATCGATCCCAAAATAGAGGGCCCCAAACTCGAAGCATGTCCCAAATGCAGTGGCAAAGACTTCCAAGGTGAACAAGATGTTATGGACACCTGGATGGATAGTTCCATCACATGCGCGGTTCATGCCGGCTGGCCTGATCGATCAGATTGGAAACAACTCTTCCCCGTAAGCATCCACCCCTCAGGCACCGATATCATCCGCACCTGGGCATACTATCTCATGGTCCGCCACCTCGCACTCTTTAACGAGCGCCCCTTTAACAGCGTACTTATAAACGGCATGGTCCTTGGCGCAGACGGTAAAAAAATGAGTAAATCCCTCAAAAACTATGCCGCCGCTCCCGAAGTCCTAAACAAATATGGCGCAGACGCCACAAGACAGTGGGCCGCAGGCGGAGGCGCAACAGGCTCAGACATACCCTACCGCGCCCAAGACGTCGAATACGGCAGACGCTTTCTAGTCAAACTCTGGAACGCCGCAGGATTTGCAAGCACACTCCTAGCTGAGTACAACCCCCAAGAACAAACCAAAACAGAGCTCCAACTGCTCGACAAATGGATAATAAGCAAAACCGAAAATCTAACCAAAAAAGTCACCGAAGCATACGAAAAATGCCAATTCAACACCGTCACCGAAGACATCCGCAACTTTACCTGGCACGTCTTCTGCGACCACTACCTAGAAGCCATAAAAGACCGCCTCTACCGCCCCGACGTATATGGCAAACCCAACACAACAGCAGCCCAACATACCCTCTACGAAGTCTTCTACCGCCTACTCCAACTCTTTGCACCCATCGCACCCCACCTAACCGAAGAAATCTATCAACACATGTACCAAATCACCAAAACCCACCCAAGCATCCAAGTCTCACCCTGGCCAAAATTCAACCCAACACAAATAGATGAAAAAGCAGAACAAGACGGTGACCTAATCACAGCCATCATGAGTGAAATCCGACGTGACAAAGCCGAGAAGAAACTCCCCCTAAACGCGCCCATCAAAAGCATAGTTATCTACGCCAAAGACGACGTCACCACAATTAAACAAGGAAGCATTGACATAGCAGCCACCCTTAAAATCGAAAACATCACAGTCCAAACAGAGCAAGGCCAAGGCCGGCAAGTCGCCCAATACAAAGTCTACATCAACCCCCAATACTGAGAGATGACTATGACTAAAAAAGTCGGGTTAATTGGAGCTGGTGCCATAGGCACCGTACTCGCAGAAGCCATCGAACACAAATTGATAGCCTGCGAGGAACTCATAGTCTTTGATGCCAACAAAGATAAAGCAGAAAAACTAAAAACCTCAGTTACATTCCCAGTCAAAATAGCATCAAACATAGACGAACTGATTACTACCAACCCCAGAGTCATTGTAGAAGCTGCGGGACAAGGAGCAGTCCAGGAATACTACACCAAACTCACAGCCACCAACGCCGAACTAATTTTCATGAGCACCGGCGCCCTGCTTGATCTTCAACTAACACCCAAAGTACATTTCCCCGCAGGAGCCATCGGAGGACTCGACGCACTCTCCGCCGCCGCCAACGCAGGTATAAATGAAATCACACTAACCACGCGCAAAAACCCCAAAGCACTAGGCAAAACCGACACCCAAGAAACAACCCTCTACAAAGGCACCGCAGAAGAAGCCGCAAAACTCTTCCCCAGAGAAATGAATGTCGCAGCCACCCTAGCACTAACCGTTAAACCCACAAAAGTCCAAGTTCGCGTCATATCCGACCCAAAAATAACACGTAACACTCACGAAATCATTGTCAAATGGCAATATGGCGAAATGCAACTAAAATTCGCAAACCAACCACACCCAGATAACCCTCACACAAGTGCACTAGCCGCATGGGCAGCGATACAATTATTGCAAAAACTACTCAGCATATAACACATTTCTCCAATTGTACTATTTTTAACAAACCATTTTTTACAGCACCTTTTGCACTTGGCAAACAATCAGCCATGAGGTAAACTCTCCCAAGTTCAACGGGTTAGTTCAGAACACCTGTATCTACAACTGCCTTAATTTTAGAGACAATTCTTAACTTTGATTCTTTAAACACTCTAAAATCATGACGTCTCCCATTAGCAAAAGAAGTGCAAATAATTTGGCCATCGGCTTTGTTTACAACCACTTGGGTTTTTATGGTGTGTCTCTTCTTCTTTCCGCTGTAGTAACGTTTTTGCCCCTTTTTGGACGCTCAATCGGCGACTCCGTCGCATCAATCAAAACCACCTCATACTCAGTATCACTTTTCAACAGTGCTTTACATCCGGGCAACGAAAACATTCCATCCCTAACCAAAGTATCCTCCACCCAGCGTATGATACGGTAAATGTTGCTTTCATCAATTTGATAACTTGTAGCAATATGCGCATATGTTCGATATTCACGAATATACTCCAAAGTTGCAAGCAACTGCTCTTCTAAAGGTAACTTGGGCCTACGACCACCTTGGGCATGTTTGAGAGCAAAACTACGGCTCAATATTTCCAACATCTTTTCAAAAGTAACACGCTTAACACCAGTTATCCGATGAAACTCTTCATCCTAATAACTTTTCATTCATATTTCATCCAACCACAACAAGCACAGAAAACATCAATTACACTTATTTTAGTTTCGCAAGAAGTCGGCATTGGGACAAAACTATTTCGGGTGAGTTCTGATGGTGTAGATGTTGTGGAGCAGGGCATTTGAGAAGAGTGTTGTTTGTTGCCGATCAGTCCTTCTTTGTTTAATAATACCGCCAAATCGCCCCTTATCTGCTGAAAAACCACTCTCAGAAAGATTCCGATAAAAATACTGCCTCAAAAAATCAACCGGAGAAACCATTTTAGACAAAATACTAGCCCAAGCACCAACCTTTCTAATGCTCTTTTTAGGAATCAAATACAGCGCAGTACTACGCTCAAAAAGCTTGATAACATAGCGGGTACTGAAATATTTATCCAGCCGCAAAGATTTAATGGCAATGCCTAAGTGCCTCAACATAGCCAAAGCCTTTTTGAAAGCCTCCAGCTCCGATAC
>Ga0123354_10000117_pt1 | contig 59745 bp, 51 predicted proteins | sample TergutLab28metaG_2_FD_97872 | JGI IMG/M metagenome (GOLD analysis project Ga0123354, IMG submission 97872) | Labiotermes labralis P4 segment gut microbial communities from Petit-Saut dam, French Guiana - Lab288 P4 | ecosystem: Host-associated > Arthropoda: Insects > Digestive system > Gut ... | reverse complement strand
TCCGCCCGGTGTGCCGTTGCCGCCTGGTCCGCCTGTGCCTGTGTCGCCGGGTGCTCCTGTGGTGCCTGGTCCGGGTCCGGTTCCGCCCGGTGTGCCGTTGCCGCCTGGTCCGCCTGTGCCTGTGTCGCCGGGTGCTCCTGTGGTGCCTGGTCCGGGTCCGGTTCCCCCTGGTGTGCCGTTGCCGCCGGGTCCGCCTGTGCCTGTGTCGCCAGGTGCCCCTGTGGTGCCTGGTCCCGCTCCGGTTCCCCCTGGTCCGGTTCCGCCGCTGCCTCCAGCGCCGGTGCCTCCGGGACCTGTCGCACCAAGTGCTCCCGAGGCACCTGCTGAGCCGTCACCTCCAGGACCCATACCTCCAGATGCGGCGGGATCGGTGCCTCCAGCCCCTGAGACGGCGACGAGCGCACTGGTCCCGCCCGGCCCGGAGCCTGTTCCGGCGGAGGTGCCAGATCCAGGGACAGAATCCCAGGCCGCCGAGGTCACCTATCCGGCGCCCGAGGCCCAACCAGCTGCGTACGGCACGCCGCCCTACGGTCCGCAGGGTCCCGGGACGCAGCCGTACGCCCCTGGCCCGCAGGATGCGCCTCCGGTGAAAAAGAAGAAGGGGCGGGTGTGGCTGTGGGTCGCCATCATCGTGGTCCTCCTGCTTGCCGGAGGTGCTGCCGCCGGGTACTTCCTGGTGCTGAAAGGTGAGGAGAAGGCTGCGCCTGACGAGCCGGTCCAGCAGTTCTACCAGGCGCTCGCTGACGGTGACGCGGCTGGGGCCCTGGCTCTGCTCGACACCAAGCCGGCCTCGACCGCGCTGCTGACCGACGACGTGCTCGCCGCGTCCGCAAAGGACGCTCCGATCACCGGTGTCACCACGACTGTTGCCTCGTCGTCCGATGATGAGGCGCAGGTCGCGGTCAGCTACACGATGGGCGGCCAGGCCGTGAAGCAGACCCTCACCGTCCGCAAGGTCGACAAGGTCTGGAAGCTCGTCGGCGCGACGGCCACGGTCGACCTGACCAATGTCGGCACCGGCAGCCTGCCGCTGGCGGTCAACGGCACCCCGCTGAAGGTGCCGGCGCCCACCGAAGACGAGGCAAAGCCGACAGTCGAGGCCGTGCTGTTCCCGGGCAGCTACACGCTGACCACGACCACGCGGTACGTCACCTTGAGCGACAACACTTTCGTCGTCACCGACCTGGGTTCTACCGAGGTCGGTGATGTCACCGCGACGCTGACCGACGAGGGCTCGGCCGCGGTCACCCAGGCCATCCGCGAAGCGGTCGACGCGTGTGTGGCGGCGAAGACCATCCACATGGACTGCACGATCTTGCAGATGGGCTCGACCTTGAACGACGGCACCGAGCTCGTCGAGGGGACGGTCGAACGTACGGCCACGCCACAGACGCAGACATGGCTGGACGCGTTGGAGCCCACGCTGGACGCCGACAACCCTGCCTTCGCCACCGTCGAGGCGCCGGAGTTCGGGGTGGTCGGGGTGAAGGTGTTCGTCCACGGCGTGCTCGACGGTCGTGAGATCTCCGGCAGCATGGACACGGTCTTTCCGATCGGGCGGCCCAAGGTCAACCTGTCCGACCCGGACAACCTCACGCTGACCTGGGGTTTTTGAGCGACGAGCACGTGCCGGGCTTCTGGCGACGCACGGCGGTCGTGCCAACACGCCCTAAGGTGGACCGGTGAGCGTGCGCCGGGTCATGGGGATCGAGACGGAGTACGGAGTGGTCGCGCCGGGGCGGCCCGAGGCGAACCCGATGCTGCTGTCCAGCCATGTGGTGGGGGTGCAGGTGGCGCTGCAAGAACAGGTGCGCGAGGCTGGGACGGTCCGGGCACGCTGGGACTATGACGACGAGGACCCGCTGCACGACGCGCGGGGGTTCCACCTGGAACGGGCGTCGGCGTTGCCCTCGCAGCTGACCGACGACCCTTCGCACCCTGCCGGTTCGGCTGACGACTCGCTCCAGGCGCTGCCCCGTCTGCCCGAGGAGTACGACGACCCGGGGACTGCCAACGTCATCCTCACCAACGGCGCGCGGCTGTATGTCGACCATGCGCACCCGGAGTACTCGTCCCCGGAGGTGACCAACCCGTACGACCTGGTGGTCTGGGACCGGGCTGGTGAGCTGGTGGTGCTCGAGTGTGTGCGGGCCCTGGCCGCCAACCCTGGCCTGCCGGACGTGACCTTGTACAAGAACAACGTCGACGGTAAGGGTGCCACGTACGGCACGCACGAGAACTACCTGGTCAACCGGGACGTTCCGTTCGCCGGTATCGTCGCGTGGCTCACCCCGTTCCTGGTCACCCGGCAGGTGTTCTGCGGCGCGGGACGCGTCGGGCTGGGCCAGCGCGGTGAGGAAGCCGGGTTCCAGCTGTCCCAGCGCGCCGACTACGTCGAAGCCGAGGTGGGGCTCGAGACGACTCTGCGCCGCCCCATCATCAACACCCGCGACGAACCGCACGCTGACGCGACGCTCTGGCGGCGTCTGCACGTCATCGTCGGGGACGCGACCATGCTCGAACCAGTGACCTACCTGCGTGCTGGCACGACGTCGCTGGTGCTGTGGCTCGTCGAGCAGGCCGTGGCCCGCGGTGACGAGCTGGAGCCCCCGCCGGTGGTGCTGCGTGACCCGGTGGGTGCGTTCCACCAGGTGAGCCGAGACACGACCGTGAGCGCGTCCCTGGAGCTGGCCGACGGTCGCCGCAGCACAGCGATCGAGGTCCAGCGCTGGTACCTGGACCAGGTGCTCGCCGCTTGCGGAGCCCACGACGAGGCGACCGCTGACATCCTCGCCCGCTGGGCTGATGTGCTGGCCCGTCTCGCCGACGACCCGGCCACCTGCGCCCGCGACGTCGAGTGGGTCGCCAAGCTGCGCCTGCTCGAGGGTCTGCGCCGGCGTGAGCACCTGGGCTGGGACCACGCCAAGCTCGCCGCAGTCGACCTGCAGTGGTCGGACCTGCGCCCCGAACGCGGCCTGTACCACCGTGTGCTCGCCGCCGGGGCCGTCGACACCATCGTCACTGACGAGCAGGTGCGCCGCGCTGCCGCCCACCCACCGGCCGACACCCGTGCCTACTTCCGCGGAGAGGCCATGGCCCGCTACTGCGGCCAGGTCTCCGCCGCGAGCTGGGACTCGGTGATCTTCGACGTCCCCGGCCGAGACACCCTCCAACGCGTCCCCATGCGCGACCCCCTGCGCGGCACCCTGGCCCACGTCGGCGCCCTCCTCGACGCCTGCCCCGACGCTGGGTCCCTGCTCGACGCCCTCGTCGGCGACGAGACCGGCGACTGACGCCGCGATCTGGTGGCCACAGGTTCACAGTGAGGCCGTTGACCTGGGCGGATGGGTCTGCCAGAGTGCTGGCATGAGGGACTATTCGGACCCTGGTGTTGCAGGACGGGCCTTGGAGGTTGCGGCGACTGCCGCGGCTGACCTGGCTGTGATCGCCTATACGCACGCGACGTTGCGTGCACAGGTCGCGGGGCACCCGAACACCTATCCAGGTTTGCTGGAGTGGTTGGAGACCTATGGCGGGCCGCAGGTCGCGGCGGCCGTTGCCGCGCGCCGTGACCGCGACGCAGCCCCACCTGCGTCCCATGAGCCGAAAGACGACGAACCTGCGGCGCCCGTCGGGGCGACTATCGACGGCCCGGAGCCGGAGTCTGGTGCTTCTGGCGAGGTGGTTTTGGTGGAGGAGCCACCCGGCGCCCAGGTGTCGGCCGACGTGACACCTGCTCCCGAGCCGGAGCCTGGTGCGCCTCGAGCTGCCCCTGAGGTGGCGGCGCCTGGACCGGTCGTGGCACCTTCTGTCGCGGCAGGCGACTTGTCGGCACCTGGCCCGGTCGATGCCCATTCTTCGCTCGGGCCCGCAGAGGGCCAGGCTCCGCCGACGCCTCTGGTCGCGCCGACGGAGGGCACGGCCCCACCGGCGCCCATGGGGGTCACGGGGCAGCCGTCTGGGCCGCCGCCGAAACGGTCGAGAACACCGGTCGTGGTCATGGCTGCGGCGCTGGTGGTGGTCCTGGTCTTGGGTGTGACGGTGTTCGCCTTGCGGGACCGGTTGTTCGGGGGTGAGAGCAGCTCGGGGCCCACCGGACTGACCGTGCACGGGCCCGAGTTCGCCCCGGTGGCCCGGTCGACCCTCGTGATATCGGGGATCAAAGAGGAGTGGAGCTACCCCGAGGCGACCACGGTTTTCGTAGATCCTTCGGTTGTGGTCGTAGAGAAGACACAACCGGATGGGCTGGCTCTCGTCGGCCTGGAGCCGGACACGGGGAAAGAACGCTGGACCCAGGAGTTCTCCGGGGAGCCAGGATCTCTTTCCTGCGCCGCTGGTGTGTGGCAGGCACAGGTCGTCTGCAAGCACTTGTACATGCCGTGGACGGCGGTCTTGTACGACACAGGCACCGGAAAGGAGTCCCCTGCCGATGCCAGCACGGCCGGCTGGGATGTCATCGATGTTTTTGTCTCCGGAGACTCGCTGTACACAGTGGCCAGAGATCCTTCGGGAGCTGCGGAAGAGCTGAGCCGTTGGGACAGCCGTGGTCGTCCGGTGTGGACAGTGCCGCAGGAATCGCGCGACTGCGTCGGCGACCTGTGGAGGACAGTCTGGGAGGTGCGGGACGACCTGCTCACGTACTGCAGCACGGTCTACGACAAGGGTGACGGTCGGCGGCTCACGTCGCCGGGCCTGGAGGGCGACTGCTTCATCCCGGTCCTCTTCGGCGGCAACCGTCTGGTGTGCCGCATGGTTTCCGGCGAAACCTGGTCTGACACCCTGGATCTTTCCGGCGGGCGTACTGCCACACGGTTCGTCGTCGGCGACGACGGTTTTCCCCTCTCGCTTGCTGGGGATGCTCCCAACAGTTTTGTCGTCTGGGACGACAACACCGAGGGAAGTGATCTCGACCGTGTGACGCTCAGGCAGTTCGACTCGGACCGCCAGGTCGCCCGGACGGTCGAACTGCCCTATCAGTACCGTGCCACTGTGGCTGCTGCGTGGGATGGTGCTGACAGGTTCGTGGTCGTCGGAGCAGACAGTGGTGTCGCGCTCGTCGACATGGGTGCCGAAAACTTCGTGTGGGAGTCGAACCCTGGTCTGGAGGTCATCATTGACTCGGAAGGGTGGCTGGTCCAATCCGCGTCCGTCGGTTTCGTCGACGAAGGAACGATCTGGGTCGCCTCTCCCGCAGGGTCATGGTTGATCGACGTTGCCAGCGGGGAGGCCACACCGACCAGCTACCGTGTTGCCGGGCCCGGAGCCAGAGATCAAGGCTCGGTCGTCGCCAGCGCCGACAACACCGTGGCGCTCCTGGTTCCCGACCCTGACACCGGACAGCAGGAGGGCAAGGTCCCCGAAGGTCTCGGGCCGTGCCCATCGGGTATGCAGATCGTCGGCGGGAGCCGGTACCCAGGTGGGCTGGTGCTGGTGTGCGGGTCTGGCACCGATTTCCAGGTGACTGCCCGGCACCAGGGCAAGGAGTTGGCTGCGACGGACCTGACGTTCGCCGCGTGGGGCTGGACCGTCACGTGCAAAGACGGGACAGTGTTGGCAGTCGGTCTGGGTGGGGGTCTGGTGTCCACGGCGGGCGGGACGTGGGCCGCCACGGGGTGGTCCGCCAGCACCGGACCGGTCGGGTTTGCGCAGGTGGCGGTGAAGCCGTGCGTGGCCAACACAGTGCCGTTGTCGTTGTCCACGTGGGACGGCGGGTGGTTCCTGGTCTGCGGCACAGACCTGAAGACGCCCACATTCGCAGCCTGGGAGGACGGCACCGTCGGCCCCGGGGAGTCCACGGACGTCAAACCCGACGCGATGGGCTACTGCCTGCGCAAAGGCCGGGTCTGCGCCCACCCCGGCGAGGTGGTCCTGTCCGAGGGCGACGACCCAGCCCAGCGGTCCGTCGGTGCCGATTGGTTCGTCGGCCGCGGCCCTGGGGGCTGACTGCGCCCCGTCTCGGAGAGATAATGGGGTTGTGTGGCGCAAGGGCGTGTGGGTCGCAGCAGCGGTGCTGCTGGTCGCCGGGTGTTCGGCAGATGCGGACTTGTCGTGGCTCGGCTCGTCGACCACGTCGAGCCCCGCGGCGAGCCCGACCGAGTCGCGACCACCGCACGAACGGCCGCTGACCCCAGGCGAGGTCGGTCTGGCGCGGACCGTTTTCGGTGACAGCGTCGACTACTCGATGGTGCTGGTGCACAACCACACGTACCCGCTGTTCGGCGGCTACCAGCCCGACGACACTGCGGTGACGCCGAACGGCGAGATGTACTTCCCGGCGCCGAGCCACCTGGACGACTTCACCGCTGACTCGCCGGCCAACGCCCGGTGGTTCGTGCACGAGATGGTGCACGTGTGGCAGTTCCAGCTCGGCTACCCGGTCGCAGGGCGCGGTATGGACCACGGGTCGTTGCGCTACGACTACGAGCTCGACGCGACGGGCTCGCTCGCCGACTACGACATGGAGCAGCAAGGCGAGATCGTGGCCGACTACGTGGCCATGACCAGCCTTGGTCTTGCCACCAGCAGCGACGGTCGTTACACCACGGCGGACCTGCCGGTGTACCAGACGGTGCTCGCCGGCTTCCTCGCTGACCCGTCCGACACGCAGAACCTGCCCACGTGGTAGCGGTGCCGCTACGTTCGTCACACGGGACCGATGAGACCAGATGGAGTGGACAAGGCGATGAAGCGTAAGCAGTACGACAAGCTGCTCAAGCCCCTGCAGGGCGAGCTGGTGGCGTTGCAGGAGTGGGTGAAGGCATCGGGGACGCGCCTGGTGGTGGTGTTCGAGGGCAGAGACTCGGCGGGCAAGGGTGGGGTGATCGACGCGCTGACCGAACGGGTCAGCCCCCGGGTGTTCCGCACGGTGGCGCTGCCGACGCCGACGGAGAAGGAGAAGACCCAGCTGTACATGCAGCGGTACCTGGCGCACTTCCCGGCGGCGGGGGAGGTGACGGTGTTCGACCGGTCCTGGTACAACCGCGCCGGGGTGGAGCGGGTCATGGGGTTCGCGACGTCCGAGCAGGTCGACGAGTTCTTGGCAACCACCCCAGCGGTGGAGAAATACCTGGTGGACGCTGGGATCATCCTGGTCAAGTACTGGTTGGAGGTCGGTGAGACCGAGCAGGAGGAGCGTCTGCGCGCCCGGGTCGACGACCCGCGCAAGACGTGGAAGCTGTCGGATATCGACGTGCAGTCGTTCGGCAAGTACTACGAGTACTCACGTGCCCGCGACGCCATGTTCGCCGCCACGCACACCGACTGGGCGCCGTGGTACGTCGTGGACTCCACCGACCAGCGCCGCGCCCGGCTCAATGCCATCACCCACCTGTTGTCGTTGCTGCCGTACAGCGCGCCGCCACGCGAACCGGTGGTGTTCGGCGAGCGCCAGCCCGTCGGCGACTACGTCGAACCCCGGCTCAACGCCGTCCGGGTGCCTGAGGTCCACTGAGATGCTCCGCCCGCACATGGGTGGGAGGTTGGCTGGGTGCTGGTGACGGGGCTGGGTTCGACCGGTCCGCGCTAGGGTGGTGCCGTTGCCACGTGTGGGAGGTGCGTTATGGCGGGTCAGGAGCAGGTCGGTCGCTCTCGTCGCGACGAGGAGAACGACGACGGTCCGGCGCCGGTCCCGGCGCCTGGTGTGCGGGACGCTGAGGTCGACGCCTTGCTGGACGAGATCGACGACGTCTTGGAGGAGAACGCCGAGCAGTTCGTCCGCGGGTTCGTGCAGAAAGGTGGGCAATGAGCGCCGAACCGTCGGGGCGCCTGCCTGTCGCGTTCACCACACCTGGGTCGTCGTCGTTCGTGGAGTTCGTCTCCCAGGTGGCACCGGACCTCCTGCCTGGGCGTGCCGGCGCTGGGACGGTGCCACCTGAGCTCGTCCCGCACGGTACGACGATCGTCGCCGGGGTGTGCGAAGGGGGTGTGGTCATGGCTGGGGACCGTCGTGCCACCGCTGGGCCGATGATCGCCTCACGGCATATCGAGAAGGTGCACCCCGCGGACGGGCACTCAGCCATCGGTATCGCAGGGTCGGCGGGGCTGGCTGTGGAGCTGGTCCGGCTGTTCCAGCTCGAGCTGGAACACTTCGAGAAGATCGAGGGGATGCCGCTGTCGCTGGAAGGTAAGGCCAACCGTCTGGCCACGATCTTGCGCGGCAACCTGCCGCTGGCCCTGCAGGGCCTGGCGGTCGTGCCGTTGTTCGCCGGGTTCGACACCGAACGCCAGCTGGGCAGGATCTTCTCCTACGACATCACCGGCGGCCGGTACGAAGAGCACGACCACCACGCGGTCGGCTCTGGTTCGGTGTTCGCACGCGGGTCGTTGAAGAAACGCTGGTCGCCGGGCCTGCCGCTGGCCGACGCTGTGGCTGTCGCGGTCGAGGCCCTCGTCGACGCCGCCGACGACGACGCCGCGACCGGTGGTCCAGACCGGGTCCGGGCGATCTACCCGGTGGTCGCCACGATCACCGCCGCCGGGTACGAGCGTGTCAGCGACGACCAGGTCGCAGCGGTCGCCATGCAGATCGAGACCGACCGGACTGTCGTGCCAGCGGCGAGACCGGCCGCGAAACCGGCCCGCACCAGGTCCGCCACCAAACCAGCCACGAAACCCACCGGCTCCAGGTCGGCCAAGAAGACCACCGGGGGAGGTGAGTCCCAGTGAGCATGCCGTTCTACGTCTCGCCTGAACAGCTGATGAAAGACCGGGCGGACTACGCCCGCAAAGGCATCGCCCGGGGACGGTCGGTCGTCGTGCTCGCCTACGACGAGGGCATCTGCTTCGCCACCGAGAACCCGTCGCGGGCGCTGCACAAGATCTCCGAGATCTACGACCGGATCGCTTTCGCCGCGGTCGGCAAGTACAACGAGTTCGAGAACCTGCGCGTCGCAGGTGTGCGGTACGCCGACCTGCGCGGCTACTCCTACGACCGGGTGGACGTCACAGCCCGCGGGCTGGCCAACGCCTATGCCCAGACCCTCGGGACGGTGTTCACCACCGAGTCCAAACCCCTGGAGGTCGAGCTCGTCGTCGCTGAGGTGGGCCGCCAGGCCGCCGACGACCAGATCTACCGTCTCACCTACGACGGTTCGGTCGCCGACGAGCGCGGCTACGTCGTCATGGGCGGGCAGGCCGACCGGCTCGGTGCGCTCCTGGCGGACCGGTACACCCCCGGTATGCCCCTGCGCGACGCGCTGCGCCTGGCTGAGGCCGTGCTCAGCGCCCCAGCCGACGACGACGCCGCGCCGCGCGTCGTGGAGCCCGCCGGTCTGGAGGTCGCGGTCTTGGACCGCACCCGTGAGCGCCGGGCGTTCCGCCGTGTCGTCGGCAAGGCGCTGGAGGACCTGCTGGCCGACCCGCCGACGGCGTGAGCATGGAACGGCGGATCTTCGGCCTGGAGACCGAGTACGGGGTGACGTGCGCCGGGGGCGACGGACGCACCCTGGGCGCCGACGAGGTCGCCCGGTACCTGTTCCGCAAGGTCGTGGCCTGGGGGCGTTCGTCGAACGTGTTCTTGCGCAACGGGTCGCGGCTGTACCTGGACGTCGGCTCCCACCCGGAGTACGCCACCGCCGAGTGCGACGACTGGCACCAGCTCGTCGTGCACGACCGGGCGGGGGAGCGGATCTTGGAGTCCCTGGTCGCCGACGGCCAGCAACGCCTGGAAGCCGAGGGCCTGCCCGGCACCATCCACCTGTTCAAGAACAACACCGACTCGGTGGGCAACTCTTACGGCTGCCACGAGAACTACCTCATCCGGCGTACCGGCGACTTCAGCAAGGTCGCCGACGTGCTCGTGCCGTTCCTCATCACCCGCCAGCTCATCACCGGGGCGGGCAAGGTGCACACCACCGCCCACGGTTCGACGTACGCGCTGTCGCAGAGGGCTGAGCACATCTGGGAGGCAGTCTCCAGCGCCACGACCCGTTCACGGCCCATCATCAACACCCGCGACGAGCCCCACGCCGACCCTGAGCAGTTCCGTCGCCTGCACGTCATCGTCGGGGACTCGTCGATGGCTGAACCGACGACGAGGCTCAAGGTCGGGGCGACGGACCTGGTGCTGCGTGTGGTCGAAGCGGGGATGGCCACCCGTGACATGGTGCTGGAGAACCCGATCCGGGCGATCCGCGAGATCAGCCAGGACCTGACCGGCCAGCACGTCGTGCACCTGGCCAACGGCTCGACGACCACAGCCTTGGACATGCAGGAGGAGTACCTCACGCGTGCCCGGGACTACGCCGAACGCGAGACGGACCTCGGGCCGCAGGTCAAGGCCGTGCTGGACCTGTGGGAGAGGGTGTTGCGCGCGGTGCGCACCGACGACCTGTCCCTGGTGGACCGCGAGGTGGACTGGGTGGCCAAGCACCGGCTCATCGAGCGGTACCGGGCCAAGCACGGCCTGGACCTGGGCGACCCGCGGGTGCTGCGGCTGGACCTGGCCTACCACGACATCTCCCGCACCGAGGGTCTGGCGAACCTCATGGCCGAACGGGGCCTGGTCGACCGTGTGACCAACGACCTGGAGGTGTTCGAGGCGACAGTCGTCCCGCCGCAGACGACCAGGGCGAAGCTGCGCGGAGACTTCGTGCGGGCCGCCCAGGAGGCCCGGCGCGACTACACCGTCGACTGGGTCCACCTCAAGCTCAACGACCAGGCGCAGCGCACAGTCTTGTGCAAAGACCCCTTCCGGGCCGTGGACGAGCGTGTCGAGCGTCTGATCGAGTCGATGTGATGCCGATCTGCCTCCGCGAACCACCACCGGCAGGTTAGGGTTGCGAACGTGGATGTGTCGCGTCGCTGGTGGGCTGCGGGTCTTGCGCTGGTGCTCGCCCTGGTCGCCCTCACAGGCTGCGACCCTGCCGGTGGGGTGTCGGTCGAAGTCGCTGGGGAGGCGGGGGTCAAGCCAGTGGTCACCTACGTCGCGCCGCTGGACGTCTCCTCGACGTACCGCACGGTGATCTGGGAAGGCACCGGACCGCTGCTGGTCGAGGACAGGCCGGTGCTGTTCGACTTCTACCAGGAGAACGCCAGGGACGCGAGTATCGTGCGCCAGACCTACGACCACGGGCCTGGTTGCTACATGGTCACGGTCGGTGGGCGGGCACCGGCGTGCGGGCCACGGCCGGTGACGCACGAGCTGTCCCGCGAGACCCTCGGCGAGGACTTGTTCCAGACGTTGCGGGGGCACCGTGCCGGTGCCCGGCTGCTCCAGGTCGCCCCGGCGTCAGGTTCCGGCTCCGACCGTTTCCCGTCGGTCACCGTCATCGACGTGCTGCCGTTACGTGCCCAGGGTGAGACGATCGCGCCGCGCACGGACGTGGAGTTCCCCACGGTGACGCTCGCGCGTGACGGCGCCCCGTCGATCACGCCCACAGGCGACGAACCGCCGTCGAAGGTTGTGTCGCAGCCGCTGATCCGCGGCACCGGCACGCCGGTCGGCACCCGCGACACCGTGACGTTCCAGTACACGATGTTCACCTGGGACGGTGAGGCCGTCGAGTCGTCGTGGGAGCGCAACCAGCCCGAGAGCCAGCCGCTGGAGGACCTGCCCGCGACGTTCTCAGACTGGTTCACCGACCAACCTGTCGGCAGCCAGTTCGAGCTGATCGTGCCGCCAGGCGAGCCGTTGAAGATCAGGCAGTCCGAGGAGTACAAAGACCAGACGTTGGTGCTGGTCGTGGACATCTTGTCCACCCGACCCCCCAGAGGAGCATGACGATGAGTGTGGCGTTGCGTGTGATCGCATGCCTGGACGTGAACGCTGGCCGTGTGGTCAAGGGGGTGAACTTCGCCGACCTGCGTGACGCTGGTGACCCTGTCGAGCTGGCGCGGCGCTATGGCGCCGAAGGTGCCGACGAGATCACTTTCCTCGACGTGTCGGCGTCGGTCGAGGGCCGCGCGACCATGGTCGAGGTGGTCGAACGAACCGCGGTGGAGGTGTTCGTGCCCCTGACCGTCGGCGGCGGGGTGCGTTCGGTCGAAGACGTGGACCGTCTGCTGCGCGCCGGGGCCGACAAGGTCGGGGTGAACACCGCCGCCATCGGCAACCCTGACCTCATCGCCCAGATCGCCCAGCGGTTCGGCTCGCAGGTGCTGGTGCTGTCGGTCGACGCCCGGCGCGTCACTGGCGACGTGCACACTGACTCCGGCTACGAGGTCACCACCCACGGTGGCCAGCGCAGCACCGGTATCGACGCGGTCGAGTGGGCCCGGCGCGGTGCCGAGCTCGGTGCCGGGGAGATCTTGCTCAACTCCATGGACGCTGACGGCACCACCGAAGGTTTCGACCTGGAGATGCTCGCCGACGTCCGCCGCGAGGTTTCCGTCCCCCTCATCGCCTCCGGCGGCGCCGGCACAGCCGAGCACTTTGTCGCCGCTGCCCAGGCTGGTGCCGACGCTGTCCTGGCAGCCTCCGTCTTCCACTTCGGCACCCTGACCGTCGGCCAGGTCAAAGACGCCCTCCGTGAGGCTGGTCTCACCGTCCGCTGACGACCTGTATGCGATGATGCAGGTATGCCTCTGGACCCGGTGATCGCTGCACGCCTCGTACGTGACGCGGGTGGGTTGGTCGCTGCGGTCGTGCAGCAGCACGACACCGGCGAGGTGCTCATGGTGGCGTGGATGGACGACGAGGCGCTGCACCGCACGTTGACGACCGGCAGGGTGTGGTTCTGGAGCCGGTCGCGTGGTGAGTACTGGCGCAAGGGGGACACCTCCGGGAACGTGCAGTGGGTGCGGTCGGTGTCGCTGGACTGCGACGGTGACGCGCTGCTCGTCCAGGTCGACCAGGTCGGGCCTGCCTGCCACACCGGTTCACGCACCTGTTTCGAGGCCGGGGGACCACTGGACGCGGTGGTCGGAGAACCGTCGTGAACCTCGACTTCGGCCAGACCTGGCCGACGCTGGATGCTTTCCGCTCTCGTGCCACCGATGCCCGGGTCATCCCTGTGGTGCGCCGTCTGCTCGCCGACGTGACACCGGTCGGCCTGTACCAGACGCTGGCCGCCGGACGGCCGGGGACGTTCGTCTTGGAGTCGGCCACCTCCGACGGCACGTGGGGACGCTGGTCGTTCGTCGGGGTGGCCGCGCGGGCGGTGCTCACATCCGTCGACGGGCAGGGCCGCTGGACCGGTGACGTCCCTGTCGGGGTGCCGACCAGCGGAGACGTGCTCGACGTGCTGCGTGGGACTCTGGCTGTCTTGGCCACCGAGCCCGAACCGGGTCTGCCGCCCCTGACTGGTGGCCTGGTGGGGGTGCTGGGGTGGGACGTCGTACGGCACTGGGAGCCCACCTTGCCTGCCCATGCCCCTGACGAGCTGGACGTGCCCGAGGTGGTCGTGGCGCTGGCCACCGACCTGGCGTGCGTGGACCACACCGACGGTTCGGTGTGGCTGGTCGCCAACGCTGTCAACGCCGACGGCACCGACGAACGCGTGGACGAGGCATGGGCCGACGCTGTCGCCCGCCTCGACCGGATGGAGCTGGCGCTGGCCGGTGCGGCCCCCGCGCCGCCGCTCAGGCTCGACCCGGATGCTGTTGTCCCGCAGATGACCTTCCGTTCCACCCAGGACGAGTTCGAGCAGGCTGTGGCCCGCGGCCTGGAGGCCATCGTCGACGGGGAGGTCTTCCAGGTGGTGCTCTCGCAGCGCGTGGACGTGGACTGCCCCGCCGACCCGCTGGACGTCTACCGTGCTCTGCGCACCCTCAACCCCAGCCCGTACATGTACTACCTGTCGTTGGCTGACCTGTCCGGCCGGCCGTTCGCCGTGGTCGGGTCCAGCCCGGAGACGTTGGTCAAAGTCCAAGACCACCAGGTCGAGACCCTCCCCATCGCTGGGTCGCGGCCCCGGGGCGCCACCCGTGAGGCCGACGCCGGTCTGGCCGCCGAGCTGCTCGCCGACCCCAAAGAACGTGCCGAGCACCTCATGCTCGTCGACCTCGCGCGCAACGACCTGTGCAAAGTCTGCACAGCCGGTTCGGTCGATGTCGTCGAGTTCATGGCAGTGCGTCGCTACAGTCACATCATGCATATCTGCTCGCGGGTCGTCGGGGACCTGGCTCCGCACGCCGTGGCGCTGGACGCTCTCGTGGCCACGTTCCCGGCCGGCACGCTGTCCGGGGCGCCCAAACCTCGGGCCATCGCACTGGTCGACGAGCTCGAACCAGCCCGGCGCGGGGTCTACGGCGGCGCCGTGGGGTATTTCGACTTCGCAGGGAACCTCGACACGGCCATCGCGATCCGCACCGCCATGATCCGCGAGGGCACAGCGTACGTGCAGGCTGGGGCAGGGATCGTGGCGGATTCGGTGCCATCGGCCGAATGGGCAGAGGCCCGCGCCAAAGCCGCTGCTGCGGTCCGTGCCGTCCAGCTCGCATCGCGCCTACGCCCGGCAGGTGACCATGGCCGTTGATGTCGTTCCTCGCGCAGGTGCGCTGGTGGCTCTGTCCAGGATGCGTTGGCCTCTGGTCTGCGCGGCAGGTGCCGGCGCTGGTGCTGTGGCCCTGCTCATGCGCGACCCGCACCAGTCAGGGTCGTGGGGGTTCTGCTGGATGCACATCACCACGGGGATGTACTGCCCAGCCTGTGGGGGTCTGCGTGGCACCGCTTCTATGCTGCACGGCGACCTGGCCGGGGCGTGGGCCGACAACCCGTTCTGGTTCGTCCTCGCCCCGGTGCTGGTGGCGGTGTGGGCGGTGTGGCTGGTGCAGACCGGGCGTGGTCGGCCTTTGGCCTGGCGGGTGCCGACATGGGTGTGGATCGTGTTCGGCGTCGTGTTTGTGCTGTTCGGGGTCGTGCGCAACCTTCCGGGGTTCCCGTTGGTACCTAGCTGACAGGCGGACTGTGGTCGGCCGCACTGCTCGACCGCCCCTACCATGGGTCAGATGCTTGTTCACGACGATGAGTCCCGTTGAGGAGGCGAACGACGTGACGGTGCTGGACGAGATCGTCGCGGGAGTCCGCGCGGACCTCGCTGCACGTCAGGCGACCACGTCGCTCGACGACCTGAAAGCCGCGGCGGCGAAGAGGCCGTCAGCGGTCGACGCTGTCGCGCACCTGCACGTCGCCGACGCGGTGACGATCATCGCCGAGGTCAAACGGTCCAGCCCGTCGCGCGGCCAGCTGGCGCAGATCGGCAACCCGGCTGCCCTGGCCGCCGAGTACGAGTCCGGCGGGGCTGCGGCGGTGTCGGTGCTGACAGAGCAGCGCCGTTTCGGTGGCACCTTGACCGACCTGGACCAGGTGCGGGCACGCGTCGACGTGCCGGTGCTTCGCAAAGACTTCGTCGTCGAGCCCTACCAGGTGTGGGAGGCCCGTGCGCACGGCGCCGACATGGTGCTGCTCATCGTCGCCGCACTGGAGCAGACCGTGCTCATCTCCTTGGTGGAACGGGTGCACTCGCTGGGTATGACCGCCCTGGTCGAGGTGCACGACGTGGCTGAGGTCGGCCGTGCCGTGGACGCCGGGGCGCGCGTCGTGGGCGTCAACGCCCGCGACCTGACGACGCTGCAGGTGGAACGCTCGACGTTCGCACAGGTCGCCCCGGCGATACCGGCAGGTGTCGTCGCGGTCGCCGAGTCAGGGGTCCGTGGACCGCACGACGTGGTGGAGTACGCCCGCTCCGGGGCCGACGCGGTGCTCGTCGGCGAGGCCCTGGTCACCGGTGACGACCCGCGCCAGGCCGTCGCTGAGCTCGTCGCCGCAGGTACCCACCCGGCGTTGCGGGCGGTCCGGCGGTGACAGTCCCCGCAGACGGCCCGCTGGCCACCGCCCCCGGACCGTACTTCGGAGCTTACGGTGGACGTTTCGTCCCCGAACCTCTCGTCGCAGCCCTGGACGAGCTGGACGACGTCTACCACAAAGCCATCGTCGACCCGGTGTTCACCGCCGAGCTGCGACGTCTGCACCAGGTCTACTCTGGCCGTCCGTCTCCGCTGACCCCCGTGCCCCGGTTCGCCGCGCACGTGGGCGACGGGGTCCAGGTGTTCTGCAAACGCGAAGACCTCAACCACACCGGTTCCCACAAGATCAACAACGTCCTGGGCCAGGGCCTGCTCGTGGCCCGTATGGGCAAGACCCGCCTGGTCGCCGAGACCGGCGCAGGCCAGCACGGTGTGGCCACGGCCACCGCCGCCGCCCTGCTGGGCCTGGAGTGCACGGTGTACATGGGCGAGGTCGACACCGTCCGCCAAGCGTTGAACGTCGCACGTATGCGTCTGCTCGGCGCCGAGGTCGTCGCGGTGAAAGTCGGCACACGCACCCTCAAAGACGCGATCAACGAGGCCCTGCGTGACTGGGTCGCCCATGTCGACACCACCCACTACCTGCTCGGCACGGTCACCGGTCCGCACCCGTTCCCGCAGATGGTGCGTGATTTCCAGTCGATCATCGGCGAAGAGGCCCGCGCCCAGCTCGCGCAAGAGACCGGCCGTCTGCCCGACGCTGTCGCCGCGTGCGTCGGCGGTGGTTCCAACGCCATGGGTGTGTTCAACGCTTTCCTCGACGAACCGTCGGTGAGCCTGTACGGCTTCGAAGCCGGCGGCACCGACCTGGATCCTGGTCACCACGCCGCACGTTTCGCCGCTGGTGACCCAGGCGTCCTCCACGGTGCCCGTTCGTACCTGCTCCAGGACGACGACGGCCAGACCCTCGGCTCGCACTCGGTGTCCGCTGGCCTGGACTACCCCAGCGTCGGACCCCAGCACGCCTGGCTCCACGACGCCGGACGCGTCACCTACGCGCCGGTCAGCGACGCCGAAGCCATGGACGCTTTCCGCCTGTTGTGCCGCACGGAGGGCATCATCCCCGCGATCGAGTCTGCCCACGCCCTGGCCGGTGCCCTGCGCCTCGGCGCTGACCGGTCCGCCTGGGCCACCACCGACAACCCCATCCTTCTGGTCAACCTGTCTGGCCGCGGCGACAAAGACGTCGACACCGCTGCCCGGTGGTTCGGCCTCCTCGACGACGGGCAAGGGTGATGAGCTCCACAGCCCGGCACCTGGACGCCCTCGCCGCGCAAGGACGCCCCGCCCTGGTCGCCTACCTGCCCGTGGGTTTCCCCTCCGTCCCCGGTTCGGTCGACGCGGTGCGCACAGCCATCGACGCAGGGGCTGACGTCGTCGAGCTCGGCGTCCCCTACACCGACCCGGTCATGGACGGCCCGGTCATCCAACGTGCCGTGGACCTGGCGCTGCGCCGTGGCGCACGGGTGCGTGACAGCCTCGCCGTCGTCGAGCAGGTCGCCGGGCTCGGCGCGCCGGTCCTGGTCATGACCTACTGGAACGTCGTGCTGCGCTACGGCGTCGACGCGTACGCCCGTGACCTGGCAGCCGCCGGGGGAGCGGGCCTGGTCACCGCCGACCTCATCCCTGACGAGGCCGACGAGTGGATCGCAGCGTCCGACGCCCACGGTCTGGACCGGGTGTTCCTCGTCGCCCCCAGCTGTACTCCCGAACGTCTGGAGCTCGTGGCCCGCTCGTCCCGCGGTTTTGTCTACGCAGCCTCGACCATGGGCGTGACCGGGGTCCGCTCGAGTGTCGGCACCCACGCCGAGACTCTCGTCACCAGGACCCGCGACGCCGGTGCCCAGCACGTGTGCGTCGGCCTGGGGGTCTCCACAGGCGAGCAGGCCGCCGAGGTCGGCGCCTACGCTGACGGGGTGATCGTCGGTTCAGCGCTGGTCCGCACCCTGCTCGACGCCCCCACCACCAACGACGGCCTGGACGCCTTGGCCCAGGTGACTTCCCAGCTCGCGGCAGGCGTCAGCCGCGCCCGGTCGGCCTCATGACCGCCATGAGCGCCGCCACCGCCCTGGCTGCGACCATCCCCAGCCCACCGCAGTCGGTGTGGTACGTCGGCCCTTTCCCCCTGCGCGCCTACGCCCTGGCCATCCTCGCAGGGATCATCGCCGCCGTGTTCATCACCCAACGCCGCTGGGTGGCACGCGGTGGTTCGCCCGACGACGTGCTGGAGATCGCCTTCTGGGCTGTCCCTGCCGGCATCATCGGCGGACGCCTGTACCACGTCATCACCTCCCCGTCGGACTACTTCGGCGCCGGTGGCGATCCCCTCAAAGCCCTGCGCATCTGGGAAGGCGGCCTGGGCATCTGGGGCGCCATCGCCCTAGGCGGCGTGGGCGCGTGGATCGCTGTCCGCCGCCAAGGCATCCGCCTGGCCCCCTTCGCCGACGCCGTCGCCCCCGGTCTTCTCGTCGCCCAAGCCATAGGCCGCCTAGGCAACTGGTTCAACCAAGAGCTTTTCGGCCGCCCCACCACCCTGCCCTGGGGCCTGACCGTCGACAACGCCCACCGCCCCCGCGGCGAAGACCACCTCCCCCTGTACCCTCCCGACACCGCCTTCCACCCCACCTTCGCTTACGAAGCCCTCTGGAACCTGGCCGCCGCCGCCTTCCTGGTCTGGGCAGACCGCCGCTTCCGCCTAGGCCACGGCCGGGTCTTCGCCCTCTACGTAGCCTCCTACTGCACCGGCCGCCTCTGGATCGAAACCCTCCGCATAGACCCCGCCGAACACGTCCTAGGCCTCCGCCTCAACGTCTGGACCGCCCTCCTGGTAGGCCTGACCTCCATAGTCGTCTTCATCCTCCTCACCCTCCGCCACCCCACCCGAGAAACCGAAGTCCGCGTCGTCCCCCACCCTCCCGCAGACAACCCCACGCCCCCCCACGAGCCCACCGCCCCCGACGGAACCACCGACGTCTCCGACGAAACCACCGATCTCCCTGACGGGACCACCGACGTTTCCGACGGAACCACCGATCTCCCTGACGGAACCAGCGACGTCTCCGACGGAACAAGTGACGTCCCCAACGAGGACACCAAAACCCTCCCCTAAGACCACGCCGATGTTCGGCGAAGCCGAACGAGGCACCCACCCCCCCATCTGGCCGATGTTCGGCGAAGCCGGACGAGATACCCGAAGACCTCCCCCTCGTGGGTGGAGGATTCCTACAAGCGGGGTGGGGTGCCTGTCCGCCGCGTTGGCATCGGGTTTGGCGGGAAGACCGGCGACAGCCGGTCGGGGGACTACGCGGCGGACAGGCACCCCACCCCGCGGCCCAACCCAGCCCCCCCACCAGACCCCACTACGCTCAAGCCATGCGCAGAGCAAGGATCGTATGCACGATCGGCCCCGCCACCGAAACCCGCCCCCAGATCCAGTCCCTAGTAGACGCCGGCATGGACGTAGCAAGGCTCAACCGCAGCCACGGCACCGACGACTCCCACACCCGTGCCTACAACAACATCCGAGCCGCCGCCCAAGCCTCAGCCCGCCCCGTAGCAGTCCTGGTAGACCTCCAAGGCCCCAAGATCCGTCTGGGCACGTTCGCCACCCCCCCGCACCACCTGGCCCCAGGCGACACCCTGACGATCACCACACAAGACGTACCAGGCACCAAAGACCGCGTCTCGACGACATACCCCCGCCTGCCCCAAGACGTCTCTCCCGGTGACCTCGTCCTCATCGACGACGGAAAAGTGCAGGTCAGGGTAACCGCCGTTCACGGCACCGAAGTCGAAACATGCGTGGAGGTCCCCGGCACGATCTCCGACAACAAAGGCATGAACCTGCCCGGCACCCCCGTCTCGGTCCCCGCGTTGACCGAGAAGGACGAACGGGACCTGCGTTGGGCGTTGGACATCGGCGCCGACGTGGTCGCGTTGTCGTTCGTGCGGAGCGCCGCGGACTACGACGAGGTGCGTCGTGTCATGGATGCTGCGGGCCGTGTGGTCCCGGTGATCGCCAAGATCGAAAAGCCACAGGCAGTGGACAGCCTGGCTGATGTGGTGCGTGCCTTCGACGCCATCATGGTGGCCCGTGGTGACCTGGGTGTCGAGCTTGCCTTGGACCGTGTCCCCTTGGTGCAGAAGGACGCGGTCTGCTTGGCCCGGCGTGCGGCCAAACCGGTGGTCGTGGCGACCCAGGTGCTGGAGTCCATGATGGCTTCTCCGCGCCCGACCAGGGCGGAGGTGTCGGACTGTGCGAACGCGGTGCTTGACGGTGCTGACGCGGTGATGTTGTCGGGGGAGACGAGTGTCGGGCAGTTCCCGGTCGAGGCGGTGCGGACGATGGCCCGGATCATCGAGACCACTGAGTCGTTGGGTCGTGAGCGGATCGTCCCGCTGGGGCCTGTCTCGCCGTCGCACGGTAGTGCGATCGCTGCGGCGGCTGTGCAGGTTGCCGCAGACTTGCAGGTCAAGTACTTGGTCACTTTCACGCAGTCAGGGGCCACGGCCCGTCGGGTCTCGCGTCTGCGGCCGCAGACGCCCTTGCTGGCTCTGACGCCCGTCGAGCACACCCGCAACATGTTGTCGTTGTCGTGGGGCGCCCAGACGTTCCTGGTGCCACAGGTGGGTTCTACTGACGCCATGGTGCGGTTGGTGGATTCGACGTTGCAGGCCAACGGGCTTGTCGAGGTCGGGGATCGTGTTGTGGTGGTGGCTGGCTACCCTTGCCAGCCGGGGACGACGAACACGGTCTTGGTGCACCGCATCGGGGACGATGGCCGTAGTTGTCTGCTCCGGCCGTGACACCAGGTGTTCGCCACGTTCGGTGGTCGGGCGACGACGAGAGCGGCAAAGGCCCTGGGAGCCGTGCGTTATTGGACGTATCGGTCGCAAGCAACCGACTGTGAGAAATATCACATGTTTTGCTGAGAGGTGCTCTGAGGGCTCTCTGGGGGGCGTGATGGGGGTGGGAGAGGGGCCCGAAATGTTCTCGCGCTCGTGGAGCGACCGTCCGCGGTGTCCGTGACCCCGGGGCGTGACAAAGTCGTCAAGCATAGGATGACGTGCAACCTTGTTCACACGAGGGAAACTTCTGCGAGTGCCCCGAGCGGGATTCGAACCCGCACTGGATCGGGTTTGAGCCGAACGCCTCTGCCAGTTGGGCTATCGGGGCCGCAGTGCTGCGGGCACCAGTGTAGTGGCGATCTGAGAGTTCCCCCCCGTGAGGCGCCCGTTAGTCTGGGGAAGTGACCGACGACGGACCAGGATTCGCGGGGCTGACGGCCCGCCGTGCCGTGGTTGCCGAGGACGAGGCCCTCATCCGCATGGATGTCGTGGAGATCCTGCGCGACGCAGGGTTCGACGTGGTCGGCGAGGCAGCTGACGGGGAAGAGGCTGTGCGGCTGGCCACGGACCTGCGGCCCGACATCGTCGTGATGGATGTGAAGATGCCGGTCCTTGACGGGATCAGCGCCGCAGACCGTATCGGTGCCGCCCATATCGCCCCTGTGGTGCTGCTCACCGCGTTCTCCCAGGCTGATCTGGTCCAACGTGCCCGTGACGCTGGCGCGATGGCCTATGTCGTCAAGCCGTTCAGCCCCGCAGACTTGTTGCCGGCGGTGGAGATCGCCTTGGGCCGCCACGCCCAGATCGCTGCGCTGGAGGCTGAGGTCGCGGACCTGACCGAACGGTTCGAGACCCGCAAACGGGTCGACCGGGCCAAGGGTCTGCTCATGACGAAGATGGGCCTGAGCGAGCCGGAGTCGTTCAGGTGGATCCAGAAGACCTCTATGGACCGGCGCCTGACCATGCGTGAAGTGGCTGATGCGGTGATCGAGCAGGTCGGCGGACAGAACTGAGTTGAGCTCACCCTCATGGATCTTGCTGTTTCGGCGCGCCGCGCGGGTTCTCGTGGCACTCTTGACCTCGTGCCGCGACGTGGGGGCACAGCGTCCAGGCCGCGTTGTCTGGCCCGCTAGGAGGAGTTTGCGCATGCCTCATCGAACAACCGCCCGGGCCGCCACGAACCTGGATGTGCCTGACCTGGTGGAGCTGTGCTTGGCTGCTCGTGCCGAGGCGGGCACCGGGTCGGCGTTGTGCACTGAGGACGACGGCCGTCTCGCTGAGCACATGACGACGATGCTTGGTCTCCCTGGGGCGTTTGTGCTGGTCGCAGGCCACGGTGACCAGATCGAGGGGTTCGCGGCCGGGCGTACGGGCGGCCCGACGCTGTTCTCCGACTCTGTCGTCGTGGATCTGCAGGTGCTGTATGTGCGTGCGTCGGCTCGTCGCCGGGGGGTGGGCCATGCGCTGCTCGTCGGGCTTGTCTCGGTGGCTGAGGCGGCGGGGGCTGCCGAGGTGGTTGCCGCACCGTTGCCGGGTGCACGTGGTGTGCAGAGGTTCTTGGCCCGTGCCGGGTTCCAGGCTGTCGCGGGCTGCCGGGTCGCGGGCGTCGCGGCGTTGCGCCGCAGGCTGGACCAGGCGCTCCGGCCTGTCACGGGTGCTATCGCCCGGCCTGTCACCAGTGGTATCGCCCGGCTGGTCGAGCTTCGCCGCCACACTTTGGCCACTGGCGAGATGCCGGCTGTCGATTCTGGTCAGGACGAGACGACCAGGCAGGTCAGCCGTACTGTGGCGACCCGTCTGCCTGCACGGTCGGCTACTTCCACCTCGTAGGACGCGACGGAGCGCCCCAGGTGCAGCGCTGTGGCGGTGGCGGTGACGTGCCCTTCGCGCACGGCGCGGTGGTGGGTAGCGCTGACTTCTATCCCCACGGCGGTGCGTCCTGGTCCGGCGTGCACCACCGCAGCCATGGACCCCAGCGTCTCGGCGAGGACCACCGAAGCCCCTCCGTGCAGCAGCCCTGCGGGCTGGGTGTTGCCGTCGACCGGCATGGTGCCGGTGGCACGTTCCGCGGACAGCTCGTGCACCTCGATCCCCATCCGTCGGGCAAGAGGTCCGGCTGCGTCGGGCATCACGGTCGCCATGACGGATAGGTTGTCACCGTGAGCCAGCCTTCGTCATCTCCCCAGCCTCCGGCACAGCCCCGTCTGCTCCTCATCGACGGCCACTCCATGGCTTATCGTGCGTTCTACGCGCTGCCTGTGGAGAACTTCGCCACGTCCGCCGGAGTCCCGACCAACGCGGTCTACGGCTTCGTGTCCATGCTTGCCGGGTTGCTGCGCGACGAGCAGCCCACGCACCTGGCTGTGGCCTTCGACGTGGGCCGCACCACGTTCCGCACCGAGCGGTACCCCGAGTACAAGGCGACGCGCAGCGAGACCCCTGAGCCGTTCCGTGGCCAGGTCGGGCTCATCGAAGAGGTCCTGGCGGCGATGGCCGTCCCGGTGCTGACCAAAGAAGACTTCGAGGCTGACGACATCATGGCGACGTTGGCCTCTCAGGCTGCCGCCCAGGGGATGGCGGTGCTGGTGTGCTCGGGTGACCGCGACACGTTCCAGCTCGTCAACGACCAGGTCACTGTGCTGTACCCGGTGCGCGGGGTCTCTGAGCTGCGCCGTATGACCCCGAGCGAGGTCTTCGGACGCTACGGGGTGCCTCCGGCGCGGTACCCGGACCTGGCGGCGCTTGTCGGCGAGGACTCCGACAACCTGCCTGGGGTGCCGGGTGTCGGGCCGAAGACCGCTGCGAAATGGCTCACGGCCCACGGTGACCTCGCTGGGGTGCTCGCTGCGGCCCAGGCCGGCAAGATCCCCGGCAAGGCCGCGGCGTCGTTGTCCGAGCGTGAGGAGCAGGTGCGGCTCAACCGTGAGCTGAACGCCTTGGTCACCGACCTGGAGCTGCCGTTGGCTCCTGACGCCCTGGCTGTGGCGCCGTGGGACCGCCAGGCGCTGCACGAGGTGATGGACGCGTTGGAGTTCCGCACCCTGCGCGACAGGTTGTTGGCCATGATGCCCGACAGCGCCCCGGCCGCGACGCAAGCTGTTGCGCTGGACCTGGTGGACCTGGCCCCTGGTGGTCTGGGCACCTGGTTGTCCCGGTGCACCTTGCTCGGGCTCGACGTGCGTGGCACTGGTCGTCCAGGTGCTGGTGACGCCTGGGAGCTGGCCTTGGCGGACCGGTCAGGTTCGGCGGTGGTGCTCGACCCGACGTCCTGCGACCCCGCGGACGAGCAGACCTTGGCCACGTGGTTGTCAGGTCCGTGCCCCAAAGCGGTCCACGGTGCCAAGGCTGCTCGCCACGCCCTGGCAGGGCGCGGTCTGGACCTGGCCCATGTGGCGTTCGACACCGAGCTGGCTGCGTACCTGTGCCAGCCGGACCGGCGCGGCTACGACCTCGGCGAAGTGTCGGTCACATGGTTGCGCCGTGAGCTGGGGACGGTGGACGAGGGTAACCAGGGCACGTTGGACCTTGAGCTGGACGGGCCCGGCATGGACCGTGCCGTGCGCGCCCAGACTGTCGTGGACCTGGTGGAGGTGCTTGACGCGGCCCTGGCCGAACGTGAGGCGTGCGACCTGTTGCATGACGTCGAGCTGCCGCTGCAGCTGGTGCTCGCTGCGATGGAGACCGCTGGTGTCGCTGTGGACGACGCATGCCTGGCCGCTTTGGAGGCCGGGTTCGACGGCCAGGTGCGCCAGGCTGCCGAGCAGGCGTACGAGGTGATCGGACGGGAGGTGAACCTCGGTTCGCCCAAACAGCTCCAGGCCATCTTGTTCGACGAGCTCTTGATGCCCAAGACCAAGAAGATCAAGACCGGGTACACCACGGACGCCGCGGCCCTGGCTGACCTGTTCGTGCGCACCGAGCACCCGTTCCTCGCGCACCTGCTGGCCCACCGTGACGCGGCGAAGATGCGCCAGACCGTCGAGGGCCTGCGCCGTTCGGTCCTGGCTGACGGACGTATCCACACCACGTTCCAGCAGACCATCGCTTCGACGGGGAGGATCTCCTCGGCGGACCCGAACCTGCAGAACATCCCTGTGCGCACCGACGAGGGCCGCCAGATCCGTGCGGCGTTCGTCGTGGGCGAGGGGTACGCCACGTTGTTGACCGCGGACTACTCGCAGATCGAGATGCGGATCATGGCGCACCTGTCTGGTGACGCCGGTCTCATCGAAGCGTTCCGGTCTGGCGAAGACTTGCACTCTTATGTCGGCTCGCGGGTTTTCGGCGTGCCGACGGACCAGGTCACCGGTGCCCAGCGCTCCAAGATCAAAGCCATGAGCTATGGCCTGGCGTACGGGTTGTCGTCCTATGGGCTCTCGCAACAGCTCGGCATCGACGTGCACGAGGCGTCCACGTTGCGCGAGGACTACTTCGAGCGGTTCGGCGGGGTGCGGGCCTACCTGTCTGGTGTCGTGGCCCAGGCCCGCAAGACCGGGTACACCCAGACCCTGCTGGGCCGCCGCCGGTACCTGCCAGACCTGACCAGCGACCAGCGCATCAAACGCGAAGCCGCAGAGCGTATGGCTCTCAACGCCCCCATCCAGGGCACCGCCGCTGACCTGATCAAGCTGTCCATGCTCGGCGTCGACGCCGAGCTGGCACGCCGTGGCCTGCGCTCACGGATGCTCCTGCAGGTCCACGACGAGCTGGTCCTCGAGGTTGCCCCTGGCGAGAGCGACGAGGTCGAGTCCCTCGTCCGCACCCAGATGGCTGCTGCTGGAGACGGCCTGCCCGACGGTCCTCTGGACGTCCCCCTCGACGTGTCGGTGGGCACCGGTGGGTCGTGGCGTGACGCGGCCCACTAGAGCCAGACCTACGCAGGCAGGTGCGCCTGGACGATGAGGGTGCCTGGCAGCAGGGCTCCGCGGACCGGGCCCCAGCCGCCCCAGGCGCGGTCCAGGTCGTCGGGCCACTCCGGTTCGACCAGGGCGTCGAGGACGAACCCTGCGGCGACCACGTCGCAGACCAGGTCGCCGAGGGTGCGGTGGTGCTCGGTGTACACGACTGTGCCGGTCTCGTCAGTCTCGGTGTAGGGGCGCCGGTCGAAGTACGAGTGGAAGGCGGTCAGGCCTGCCAGCCCCGGGTCGTCGGGGAACGCCCAGCGCACAGGGTGGGTGAGTGAGAACACCCAGCGTCCACCGGGTTTGAGCACCCGCGCGGCTTCTTGGTGCACAGCCGGCGCGTCGGCGACGAACGGCAGCGCCCCGAAGGCGGTGAACACCACATCCACACACTCGTCGGGCAGGGGCAGCTCGCGGGCGTCGGCCTGGACCAGCGGCACGTTCACGCCGGTGACGTCGTTGAGCTTGGCGGCGGCGGCGAGCATCCCTGCGGAGACGTCGGTGGCGAGCACCTTGACCCCTGTGCCCGCCAGCCAGCGTGAGCACTGCGCTGCGCCTGCGCCGACCTCCAGGACGGTCGCCCCGTGCACGTCCCCGAGCAGGCCCGCGTCGGCTTCGTCCACCCCTTCGGGGCACCACAAGAACTTGGCGGCCCCCAGGTCGGCAGTGTGTTCGGCCTGGTAGGCGGCGGCGTTGGTGTCCCACCACGTGCGGGCGGCACGTACCGCGACATCGGCGGAGACAGTCCGGAACTCAGCGAGCGTGTCCACCGGCCCATCGTTGCAGTTCCCGGCCCCTTTCGCTTGGGGGAGCCCACGTCGTCTGGTGCGCGCCAGCCGCGACGTGGGTTGTGGTCACGCACCTGGGTACGGTTACTGTGTTGCTCGTCGTGCTCGTCGTTCGCCGAGCGGGGGCGTTCGCTGGCCCAGGGCAAGCAGTCGAGGGAAAGGTAGTGCTGTGCGAGTCGGGATCCTCACTGGCGGGGGCGACGTCCCTGGTCTCAACGCGGCGATCCGGGCCGTGGTCAAACGTGGAGAGGGGGAGCACGGCCACCAGGTCATCGGGTTCCGCAACGGGTGGAAAGGGGTCTCCGAGGGCGACGTCGTCCACCTGGGACGTCACAACCTGCGCAACGTGCTGGCCACCGGCGGCACCTTGCTGGGCACGGCACGCTGGCACCCCCACCGCAACGAAGGCGGGATGGAAGCGGTGCTGGGCACCTTGGAGGACGAGCGGATCGACGCGTTGATCTGTATCGGCGGGGACGGGACGCTGCACGCGGCGAGCAAGGTCGCTGAGGAGGGCGTGCCTGTCGTCGGGATCCCCAAGACCATCGACAACGACGTGTGGGGCACGGACGCGTCTATCGGTTTCGACACGGCGGTCACGATCGTCACCGAGGCTATCGACCGGATCCACACCACCGCTGAGAGCCACAACCGTGTCATGATCGTAGAAGTCATGGGACGTTCTGCCGGGTGGATCGCGGTGACCTCGGGTATCGCTGGCGGTGCCGAGATCGTCCTGGCGCCCGAAGAACCGTTCGACATCGACGCTGTCACGAAGTTCCTCAAGCACCGGCACCGTGCGCACGCGAACTTTTCGATCGTCGTGGTCGCCGAGGGTGCCGTGCCGGCGAAGAACACGTCGATGCAGTTCGAGACGGAGATCGGCGAGTTCGGCGAGATCGTCGCTGGTGCGACAGGGGAGAGGGTGCGTACCGAGATCGCCGCACGCACCGGGTTCGACACCCGGGTGACAGTGCTCGGTCACGTCCAGCGCGGCGGCAGCCCCACGGCTGCGGACCGGATCCTGGCGTCACGGTTCGGGATGCTCGCTATCGACGCGGTCAGCGCCAAGAAGAACAACGTCATGACCGCCCTGCACGGCGAGGTGGTCGAGCTGGTGCCGATCACCGAGATCGCCGGCAAGGTCAAGCAGGTCCCTGACGACCTCATCGCGGTGGCCAAGGCGCTCGCCTGAGCAGGTCACGGTCAGCCCTCGTTCTGGCCAGCCGCCGTTACGGTTCGTTTTGACCGACCTTGCGCCGGTGACTAGGATCACGCGCGGTGCTGTGCACCGTCGACTTTCCCGGTGTCGTCCTGTGTTCGTGACAGTCCAAGCCTGGCAGGTGGCGCAACGCACGTACCGCCCCTGTCCGCACAACTTCCTGTCCGCATCGGAGCCCACTGGTTCATGAGCATCACCACCCCCGCGAGGACGACAACGTCTCAGGTCACGGTCAACGACATCGGTTCGTCCGAGGACCTCATCGCGGCAATCGACGCCACGATCAAATACTTCAACGACGGTGACATCGTCTCCGGAACCGTCGTCAAGGTAGACCGAGACGAGGTCCTCCTCGACATCGGCTACAAGACCGAGGGCGTCATTCCCTCACGCGAGCTGTCCATCAAGCACGACATCGACCCCTCAGAGGTGGTCCACCTCGGTGACGAGGTCGAGGCCTTGGTGCTCCAGAAGGAGGACAAGGAAGGCCGGCTCATCTTGTCCAAGAAGCGCGCCCAGTACGAGCGCGCCTGGGGCACGATCGAGAAGATCAAAGAAGAAGACGGTGTGGTCACCGGGACGGTTATCGAGGTGGTCAAGGGCGGCCTGATCCTCGACATCGGCCTGCGTGGCTTCCTGCCGGCGTCCTTGGTGGAGATGCGCCGTGTGCGTGACCTCGCCCCGTACGTGAGCCGTGAGATCGAAGCGAAGATCATCGAGCTGGACAAGAACCGCAACAACGTGGTCCTGTCCCGCCGTGCCTGGCTGGAGCAGACCCAGTCGGAGGTGCGCTCGACCTTCCTGCAGACCTTGCAGAAGGGGCAGGTGCGCTCTGGCGTGGTCTCGTCCATCGTCAACTTCGGTGCGTTCGTCGACCTCGGTGAGCGCGGGACTGGCACAGGTGTGGACGGTCTGGTCCACGTGTCCGAGCTGTCGTGGAAGCACATCGACCACCCCGGCGAGGTCGTCGAGGTCGGCCAGGAGGTCACCGTCGAGGTCCTCGACGTGGACTTCGACCGCGAACGTGTCTCGTTGTCGCTGAAGGCGACGCAGGAAGACCCGTGGCAGACCTTCGCGCGCACCCACGCCATCGGCCAGGTCGTGCCTGGCAAGGTCACCAAGCTGGTGCCGTTCGGCGCGTTCGTGCGTGTCGAGGACGGTATCGAGGGCCTGGTGCATATCTCCGAGCTGGCTGTGCGCCACGTGGAGATCCCCGAGCAGGTCGTCCAGGTCGGTTCGGACGTGTTCGTCAAGGTCATCGACATCGACCTGGAGCGCCGCCGCATCTCGCTGTCGCTCAAGCAGGCCAACGAAGGTTTCGACCCCGAGTCCGAAGACTTCGACCCGGCCCTGTACGGCATGGCTGCCGAATACGACGAGCAGGGCAACTACAAGTACCCCGAGGGTTTCGACCCGGAGACCAACGAGTGGCTCGACGGTTTCGAGAAGCAGCGCGAAGAGTGGGAGGCCCAGTACGCCTCCGCCCACGAGCGTTGGGAAGCCCACCGCGCCCAGGTCGCCGCCGCAGCCAAGGCCGAGACCGAAGCCTCCGAGTCCGAAGACGGAGCCCCCGCAGCCGAGGAGACTCCCGCCTCGTACTCGTCCTCCGACGACGACGCGACCGGCACCCTGGCCTCTGACGAGGCCCTGGCCGCCCTGCGCGAAAAGCTCACCGGCAACTGACCGCATCTCTTCGACGGCCGACCACCTTCCAGGTGGTCGGCCGTCGTCGTGCTGTCTGTGTTCGCGCTTGCCCCAGCTGTGAGACAAGCGGCTGGCGGCCGCGTCAGGTTGTGGGCCTGCCGCTTGTCCCACCACGTCCACCGGTCGGCCCCGTCGTCTTCGGGGTACCGGAACATTTGTGGTGCCTGGAGACCTCAGACCCGTCACACGCAGAAAGGGGCAACAGTGGGTCTCACACCGGTGCGCCCCAGCGCTCGTCGGGACGACCAGGCCACCATGCGCAAAGCGCCGACAGTGCTCGTGGCGACCCTTGCCACCGTGGCGGTGGCTGTGGGGTGCTCTGGTAGCCCGAGCGCCCCCGCGACCTACACCGCACCGACAAGTCCTGGCCCGTACGCGGTGAAGCCGGACGCCAAGAGCAGCACATGGATGCTGTGGCCCGTCACCGTCACCCACACCACACAGGACGGGATAGGCCGTCTGACGCTCAGCGGCCTGGTGGACGAGTCGGTCGCCGAGGCGATCAACACCCGTTTCGCGCAGGCGCAAGACGACTACCGCGCCGCGCACCCAGGCTTCGAACCCACACACCTGTGCGTCGCCCAGGACTGCTGGGTGGAGTCCGGGCGCGCCAGTGTGTACGGCCAAGACATGGATCCAGCCTCGACCCCGCAGACCACCGTGTATGCCTTCGGCAACGTCATCTCGCTCTACGAAGGTACGAGGGAGAACAAATTCCTCGACTCTCCAGAAGCTGTCACCGACAGGGGTCGTTTTGACAGCCCTAGATTCGACGGGTCCTGGTTCTACGACCCACGGGCCGAATCGGAGGTCGGGACCGTGCTGAACGTCCGGCTGGACACCGGCGAGGTCTTCACGCTGTCCGACGTCTTCGCTGACGACGTCTCGACCGAAGCGATCCTCGCCGACGTGTGCCAGAACAGCCATTCCCGGCCTGGTGACTCCACGGACGACAAGGTGGAAGCGCAGGTCGCCGACGTGAGGAAGCACGCCCAGAAAGCCAAAGACCCAGCGTTCATCGTGCAGTACTCAGGGGTCGTGGTGTGGCTGGACGGCCCGACGGTGTACCTGGGTTTCAAGGACTACTGGAGGTCTGTGGCTATTGCCCAGCGGTTCAGCGCTGGTCCCTCGGGTGACGGCGCCCTGTACACCGGCGCCCCCGCAGTCTCCGGTGTTTTCGACGAGTTCTACACGTGAGGAAGGACGGACTGATGGGTTCACCAGCACGGCAGTACCGTTGGTTGACAGCCGCGGCAACAGTGCTCCTCACCAGCCTGGTCGTCGCCGTCGGCTGCACCAGCCCGAGCGCGGGCCCGTCGCCGTCGCCGTCGCCGTCGCCGACCGTCGCGCACATGGGGTGCGGTCCGGCGCCGGTCCCAGCCCGGGTCGCCGCCTCAGCTCCCGGTGAGCTGTTTTCTGTCGACCTGTCTGACTTCCCGCGTATCGATGGCTCGACGGCGACGCAGCCGCTGGCTCTGGGGTTCGTCGAGTCGTTCACGGGGACGAACCTCACCCCGCAGGACGTGCCTTTCAACAAGACGCACCAGGCGTACCTCAACCTCATCGCCGCAGACACTGACATCATCTTGGTGACCAGCCCGTCGCAAGACGAGCTGGCCGCGGCGAAGCAGGCTGGTGTCGAGCTCGAAGTCATCCCTGTCGTCAACGAAGCCTTCGTGTTCCTGACCAACGCAGGAAACGAGGTCACCGACCTCACCGTCGACCAGCTGCGCGACATCTACTCGGGGAAGATCACGAGCTGGAAGCAGGTCGGGGGCCCCGACGGCCGGATCCTGGCGTACCAACGCCCTGAGAACTCCGGTTCGCAGACCGGGATGCTCGACCTGGTCATGAAGGGCACCGCGATGGTCAAAGCCCCGCGAATGCAGATATCGACGATGGACGGGCTCGTCGACGTCGTCGCCGACTTCGACGGCGGCACAGGCACCTTGGGGTACTCGTACTACTACTACGTCACCGCGATGTACGGGCCTTTGGCCATCGGGCAGCAACAAGACGGCGTCCAGCTGCTCTCCGTCGAAGGGGTGGCTCCCACCCCCCAGACGGTCAAAGACGGCACCTACCCGTTGACCAGCGCGTACTACATCGTCATCCGCGCTGACGAGCCAGCCGGGTCCACGGTGCGCCGTGTGGCCGACGCGATGCTCTCTCCGCACGGGCAGGCTGTGGCCCAGCAGGCCGGGTACGTGCCGGTGGGCGACGTCGCCGAGCTCGTCCCTCCGCTGCCGTACACCCCGCCGCTGGCCTCAGCCCCGTGCGCAGTGACCTCTTTGGAAGAGACCTGGACGCTCTACCCGGTCACCGTGAACCACACCGTCCGCGACGGCGTGGACGCTCTGGAGGTTGGCGGCCTGGCTGACAAGGCGGTCGCCGAGGCCATCACCGCAGGTTTCGCCAAGACGGTCGACGGTTTCCGTGCCTCCCACCCCGGGCTCGAACCCTGGTTGTGCGCTGCCGAGACGTGTTGGCGCGACGGGACGTGGTGGGAGGAAGGAGGCCGCTTCGAGCTGGACGCCAAACCGCTGACCGTCAAGACCTACGGCAACGTCATGTCCTTCTACGTCATGGGTGGTGAGTGGCCCAAGCCGGTGGTCGGCCCGTCGTTCAACGTCCGTCTCGACACCGGTGAGGTGTTCACGTGGTACGACGTGTTCACCGACCAGGTGTCCATCGAAGCGGTGCTTGCTGATGTGTACCGTGACAAGCTCATCCCGCCGCTGGATCCCTCCGACATCCACAACCGTGGCTACCCCGCCGACGTTGAGGTGCTGGTCATGGATATGCTCTCCGACTACCGAGGCGCCGAGGACCTGACGTTCAGGCTCACGAAGGAGTCCTTTTCCTCGCCCGGCGACACGCGATACCTCGTCACGGTCGAGTTCGGAAACTACGGCTTCTGTTTCCCTCTCGTCGACTACTGGGAATCAGTGGCTGCCGTCCACCGTTTCGCCACCGAGGACGACTCGCTCCGGTACACCGGCACCCCCGTGACCGGCCCAGTCTTCGTCCCAACCCGGTGACGGGTGGGCCGGTGCGGCGTTGGGGGCGCACCGGCCCACCGGGCAGTGCGCCCCTGGTGTCGAGGCCCCGGTTCAGGGCGCAGGTCGCCGTGGTGCTGGGGCTGGCGGACGTGGGCTGCGGACGGCTTGGGGGGAGGGGGTCGACCGTCTCGCCTGCTGGTCTGGTGTGCGCCGAGGGTAGGCGGGTGACGGTGGGGTGGGTCATGATGGGGGTATGCAGCGCATTGGGCTCACAGGCGGTATCGGGGCTGGCAAGTCGGTCGTGTCGCAACGGCTGGTCGAGCTGGGAGCGGTGGTCATCGACGCTGACGACCTCGCCCGGGCGGCAGTCGCCCCAGGGACCGTGGGTTTCGACGCGGTGATCGAAGAGTTCGGGCCGGACGTGGTCGACACCGACGGCACGATCGACCGGGCCGCCCTGGCGCACCTGGTGTTCGCCGACGCCCAGGCCCGGGTGCGCCTGGAGCAGATCGTGCACCCAGAGGTCCGCCGCCTGGGCGCCGAACGGGAAGCCGCGGCGGCGGCCCGTGACCACCAGGCAGTCGTCGTCCACGACATCCCGCTGCTCATCGAGACTGGCCAGGCCAACAGGTTCGAGCTCGTCGTCGTCGTGCACGCCCCAGCCGCCCAACGTCTGGACCGCCTCGTCACCTTGCGCCACATGGACCGCGACGAGGCCGCCGCCCGTATCGCCGCCCAAGCCAGCGACGACGACCGCCTCGCCGCCGCCGACGTCGTCCTCGACTCCACCGGCTCCGCCGAAGACCTCATCGCCCAGGTCGACACCCTCTGGTCCCGCCTCCTCGACGAACGCACCGCCGAAGCCGACCCCGTCTGATTGTCGGGCTCTAGAGGTCGAACATCTTGTCGGTGAGGCCATCAAGTTCCGGGAATCCGTAGCCGTCGTCTGTCCACGGGATCTCGGCTTCTTCGAGCCTGACCGACCACTGTGCGTCGGGAAGCGTCCTGCGCATCTCGCTGAGGGCGGCGCACCAGTAGACGATCGAAGCGAGCGTCTCGGATGTGATCTTGATCTTGACGGAGCCCTGGAGCAGGACGTCTTGCGGAGTCTCCGGGGAGAGGGACAGGACTTCGTAGTCAAACGGAAAGCCAGCGTTCTGCTCGGCGACGATGCGGTCGAGGACCTCGCGTTCGTCGTCTGACAGTGCTGTGGCTCGTGTCGCGGTGTAGTAGATCCATGTCCCCATGGCGACAGTATGGACCAACGTACACATGGTTCAGGAGAGGGTAGCACATGTGCTACTTCGGTGGTAGGATGCTGGTGTGAGTGTGGTTGGGATCAGAGAGCTGCGGCAGTCGGCGAGCCAGGTGATACGTCGGGTTCAGGCGGGGGAGACGGTCGAGGTCACTGTCCAGGGGCGGCCGGCTGCTCGTATCGTCCCGATCGGTCCGGCAACGACCCGTACCTTGACCGGGGTCCAGCTGCGGGAACGGATGGATGGCGCAGCCGGGCTGCTTCCTGAGGAACGTGCTGCGTGGGCTGACGACATCGCTGCTGTGCCCGACGTCGAGGACTTCACGGATCTCTGGGGCGACCAGTGATACTCCTGGACACGTCGGTGCTCCTGGCGCTGCCCGATGTCGACGTCCCGGACGGGCCTCTGGGTGTCAGCGCAGTCTCCTACGCCGAGCTGGCGTTCGGTCTCCATGTGGCCAGGTCGCCAGAAAGGGCACAGGCGCGACGTGCGCACCTGGCCTTCTTGGACTCCCTCGGCTGGGAGTGGCTGCCCTTCGACCGGGCAGCAGGCGACGGGTACGGGGTCGTGGCAGCCGCTGTGCGGCAGACCCGGCCCGCGCACGCACGGTCCAAAGACATCATGCTGGCCGGGCACGCCTACGCGCTCGGGGCGTCGTTGGCCACGTTGAACCCGCGGGACTTCGACCTGGTCGGCCCGCTGGTCCCCGTCGTCGTGCCAGCCCGTAAGACGAGGAGCTGAACCCCTGCGAGCCAGGGGACGACGAGTAGCGAACAGTTGTACGGTTGTGCCATGCGTCCTGTGACTGAGCTGCAGCGGACTGTCGCGCCGTTCGAAGTGGTCAGCGAGTACACGCCGTCGGGGGACCAGCCGACGGCGATCGCTGACCTGACGGCGAGGGTGCAGGCGGGGGAGAAGGACATGGTGCTGCTCGGCGCCACAGGGACGGGCAAGTCGGCGACGACGGCGTGGCTGGTCGAGCAGGTGCAACGGCCGTTGCTGGTCATGGAGCCGAACAAGACCCTCGCCGCGCAGATGGCCAACGAGCTGCGTGAGATGCTGCCGAACAACGCGGTGGAGTACTTCGTCTCGTACTACGACTACTTCCAGCCTGAGGCGTATATCGCGCAGACTGACACGTATATCGAGAAAGACTCGTCGATCAACGCCGAGGTGGAGCGGTTGCGGCACGCGGCGACCAGCGCGTTGCTCACCCGCCGTGATGTCGTGGTCGTGGCGACGGTGAGCTGTATCTACGGGCTGGGGACCCCGCAGGAGTACGTGGACCGGATGGTCACCGTCACCGTGGGGGACGTCGTCGAGCGTGACCGGCTGCTGCGCGAGTTCGTCGCCATGCAGTACACGCGCAACGACATGGCGTTCACCCGCGGGACGTTCCGGGTGCGCGGCGACACCGTCGAGATCATCCCCATGTACGAAGAGCTCGCGGTGCGTATCGAGTTCTTCGGCGACGAGATCGAGGCCATCGCCACGCTGCACCCGCTGACCGGCGAGGTCGTCCGCACCGAGCAGCAGATGCACATCTTCCCGGCCAGCCACTACGTCGCCGGGCCCGAACGTATGGAAAAGGCGATCGAGAGCATCGAGACCGAGCTCGCCGACCGCCTCGACGACCTCAACCGTCACAACAAGCTGCTGGAGGCCCAACGTCTGCAGATGCGCACCACCTACGACGTGGAGATGATGCGCCAGATCGGTTCGTGCGCAGGGATCGAGAACTACTCGCGCCATATCGACGGGCGAGGCCCGGGCACCCCGCCGAACACGTTGCTGGACTTCTTCCCCGAGGACTTCCTGCTGGTCGTCGACGAGTCCCACGTGACAGTCCCGCAGATCGGAGCCATGTTCGAAGGGGACTCGTCGCGCAAGCGCGAGCTGATCGACCACGGGTTCCGCCTGCCGTCGGCCGCCGACAACCGGCCGTTGCGCTGGGAGGAGTTCGTCGACCGGATCGGCCAGACCGTGTACCTGTCGGCGACCCCGGGCGCGTACGAGCTGTCCATGTCGGACGGGGTCGTCGAGCAGATCATCCGCCCGACCGGGCTGGTCGACCCACAGGTCGTCGTCAAACCCACCAAAGGCCAGATCGACGACCTCATCGACCAGATCCGCACCCGGGCCGCGCGCAACGAACGGGTGCTGGTCACGACACTGACCAAGAAGATGGCCGAAGACCTCACCGATTACTTGCTCGACAAGAACATCCAGGTGCGTTACCTGCACTCCGAGGTGGACACGTTGCGCCGCGTCGAGCTGTTGCGCGAGCTGCGGATGGGCGAGTACGACGTGCTTGTCGGTATCAACCTGCTGCGTGAGGGGCTGGACCTTCCCGAGGTGTCGTTGGTGTCCATCCTCGACGCAGACAAAGAAGGGTTCTTGCGTTCGGGGACGTCGTTGATCCAGACGATCGGGCGCGCCGCACGGCACGTTTCCGGCGAAGTGCATATGTACGCCGACAAGGTCACTGACGCCATGGCCAAAGCCATCGACGAGACCAACCGCCGCCGCGCCAAGCAGGTCGCGTTCAACACCGAACACGGGATCGACCCGACCCCGTTGCGCAAGAAGATCGGCGACATCACCGACCTGCTCGCCCGCGAAGACGCCGACACTGCGTCCTTGCTGGGCTCAGGCCGGACGACGACCCGGGGTACCTCGTCGGCACGGACCGCCGTCCCTGCTGACGAACGCCGCCAGCTCGTGGGCGCTGCGGCAGGGGACCTGGCCAGCCTCATCACCGAGCTGACCGACCAGATGCACGCCGCTGCCGGAGAGCTCCAGTTCGAGCTCGCCGCCCGGTTGCGCGACGAGATCGCCGACCTCAAACGTGAGCTGCGCCAGCTGAGGTCTGCTACTGACTGACGAGGCCACGTTGCGAAAGTCCGGCGCCATGGTTGTCCACAGACTTTCGCCGCACGGTCAATTCGCAGTCCTTCGGGTGAACTCAGGCTACGCCCACGTAACCTACGTATCCGTAAGTTAGGCTGGCGGAGTGAGTATCGTCACCGAGACCGTCGTGCACCACCGGCCCCCTATGGAGGTCGTCGTCCCCGACGAACCGCTGACCGAAGTCTTGCGGCGCGCGGTGCGCGAGCACCCCAAAGTCATCGCCGTCGACTTCATGGGACGCACGCTGACCTACCGCCAGCTGTCGGTGCAGGTCTCCAAAGCGGTCGGTGCGCTGCAGAACCTCGGTGTGCGGCACGGAGACCGGGTGGCGCTCGTCCTGCCGAACTGCACCAGCCACCTCGTGGCGTTCTGGGCGGCGCTGCGCCTGGGCGCTGTCGTCGTCGAGCACAACCCCCTGTACACCGTCGACGCCCTGGCCCACCAGCTCGAAGACTCCGGTGCGAGCGTCGTGGTGGCGTGGAGCAAAACCGTGCCCGACGTCCTGGAGGCCCAGCCGCGGACCCAGGTACGCACCGTCGTCGCCGTCGACCTGGCCCGCGACCTGCCCACGACCAGCCGCTACGCCCTGCGCCTGCCGGTGCAAAAAGCCCGCGACACCGCTGCGAAGATGCGCGGTCCGGTCCCCAAGGACGTGCAGTGGTGGCACAAGCTGGTCGCCACCGCCGAACCGGTCGCTGCGGTCGACCGCCCGCCTGTCGCTGACGACCTCGCCCTGCTCCAGTACACCGGCGGTACGACCGGTGTCCCGCGCGGCGCCATGCTCACCCACCGCAACCTTGTCGCGAACGTCGTCCAGGGCGAGGCGTGGACGGGTATGGCCAGGGGCTGCGAGACCGTCTACGGGGTCCTGCCGTTCTTCCACGCGTTCGGTATGACGCTGTGCGTGTCGTACGCGACCCAGATCGCCGCGACCCTCGTGGCGTTCCCCAACTTCGACCCTGACCAGGTGCTCGCCGCCCTGGGCCGGCGTCCGGGCACGTTCTTGCCCGCAGTGCCGCCGATGCTCGACCGCCTGGTCGACGCCTCCGAACGCACCGGTATGTCGTTGTCGTCGTTCCGGTACGCGATGTCCGGGGCCATGTCGTTGCCCCCCGCGACCGCGCGGCGCTGGGAAGAGACGACCGGTGGCCTGGTCATCGAGGGGTACGGCATGACCGAGACCTCGCCGGTCGCCCTGGGCAACACGTTCACACCAGACCGGCGCCCTGGTGCGCTGGGTATCCCCTTCCCGTCCACCGAGGTCCGCCTCACCGACCCTGAGGACCCCACCCGTGAGGTGGAGCCCGGCCAGCCCGGCGAGCTGCAGATCCGCGGCCCGCAGGTGTTCTCCGGCTACTGGAACGGCCCGGAGGAGACCGCCCAACAGCTGCTGCCCGACGGTTGGCTGCGCTCGGGTGACTTTGTGCGGCGCGACGACGACGGCTACTTCTACCTCGTCGACCGCCTCAAGGAAGTTATCGTCACCGGCGGTTTCAAGGTGTACCCGTCACAGGTCGAAGACCACCTGCGCGGCCTGGAGGGTATCGAGGACGTCGCTGTCTTCGGTGTCCCTGAAGAAGAGCGCGGTGAGTCGGTCGTCGCCGCGATCGTCCTCAAGGTCGGCCACACCGTCGACCTCGCGGCTGTCCGCGCCTGGGGTGAGCAGCGCCTCGCCCGCTACGCCCTGCCCAAACAGCTCGTCGTCCTCACCGAGCTCCCCCGCTCCCAGGTCGGCAAAGTCTTGCGCCGGGTCGTGCGCGAGCACGTCCTGCGCCGCGAAGAAAACCCACCTCCAGGGATGTGACCGGGTAGACGGCACCCGGAGCACGTCCGTCGGTGCCGGTCACCAACGACGCTGGCCCCACCAACGCAGGGAGGGGCGCTCTGCGCCGACAGTGGTCGGCAGGCCATGGCCTGGACGGACGGTGGTCTCGTCGGGGTAGACGTCGAAGACACGCTCGACGAGGTCGTCGTAGAGCTGGTTGAACTGCTCGGAGGTTGTCGTCCTGCCCAACCCGCCAGGGAACAGCGCGTCGCCGACGAACAGGTGGGTGCGGGCTGTCGCGTCGCCGGGCTCTTCGGGTACCGCCACGGCGACCAGCCCAGGTGTGTGCCCGCGCAGGGCGAGGACGTCAGCGGTGACCGAACCGATCGCCAGCTGGTCGCCATGGTGCAGCGCCCGGTCCACCGCCACACCTGTCGCAGCGGTGATTGCCTCTGCGTCGTCAGCCCCGGCCACGACCTGGGCGCCTGTCGCGGCGACGACCTGTGCCAGAGCCTCCAGGTGGTCGCGGTGGCGGTGGGTGACCACAACAGTGTCCAGCGTCGCCGACCCCGAGGCGACCAGTGCGAGCACCACCTCAGGCTCGTCGGCGGGGTCGATGAGCACCTGCCGGCCTGTGGTGGGGTCGGTCAGCAGGTAGACGTTCGTCGCGAGCGGGCCGACCACGGTCTGGCGCAGCTGGACCGTCCCGAGCGTCTCCAGGTTCTCGTCCACGCGCCCATCATGTCAGCAACCTCCCTCTGGAGGGTTGATGGGCCGAACAGTGCATATGGCCCGAACAGGACGAAGTACGATGCGGTGGTGCTGTCCGGAGACGTGCTGTCGCAGTGGTTGCAGCGCCGCAACGGGTCGGTGGTGGTCGGGTCGCAGATCGCTTTGACCCGTAGCGGGTTGCTGCGGGTCTCTGCCGCGCTCGACTCTCGTCCGGTGCAGGTGGGTCTGCCGGTGATGCACGGCGGGCAGGCAGCGGTGGCGCGGACGGTCGACCAGGCCGGGGCCGTGTGGGCGTTGCGGGTGCAGACCGTCTCCTCCCAGCAGGAGAGGACGCGCCAGATGGAGCGGCTGGTCAACATGACGACCGTCGCCAGCGCGGCCAAAGAACGTCCAGACCGGTTCCCTGCGGTGCTGCCGGTGGCAGAGTCGTTCATGCTCGTGGTTCCCGGCGAACAGCTGCCGCTGACCGGGCCGGAGCCAGAGTACGAGCTGTGGTGCGACCTGATGGCCTGGTGCCCGCACGACCTGAACGACTGGCACCGCTCGACCACCGGGGAGGTCCGGTCGCTGCCGGCAGTGGTGGCGGCGTTCGTGCCGGTGCTGGCCACGGTGCACGCGGTGCACGAGGACCTGGGGATCGTGCACCGCGACATCACGCCGAACAACGTCCTGGTGGACGACTCAGGACGGTTGCGGCTGGCGGACTGGGGTATCGCCCACGGTCTGGGTGAGGGGCAGACGTCGACATACACCCAGCTCGTCGGGAACCGGGGGTTCGCGTTGCCGCCGGAGATGATCGCCGGCGACCCGTCGGTGGGCCGTTACACCGACGCGTGGTACTTGGGGTGCTTGCTGGCGTGGATGCTCACGGGGCAGCCGTCCGGGCCGCAGCACGGCCCGACCTGGTTGCCACCGGGTCTGCCTACCGGTCCGCTGGGCGCGCAGGTCGCCGCGGTCATCGCGGGTCTGTGCCACCCGGACCCGCGCCTGCGGCTGGACCTGGCACAGGCTGGTGCACACCTGCACGCCACCGCACAGGGCAGGGTCACCGCCCCGTTGGTCTTGCCAGCCGCGACCGCCGCAGCGAACCTGGCGTCAATACCGACGCATCCGGTCGGCCAGTCCCAGGTGCTCACGTCCTCGCAGGCACCAGGAGGTCTGGCCCCTCCCGTGATGGTCGGCCCACCACCGCCGCGACGGGCGAAAACAGGGCTGTGGGTTGCTGTGACGGCCGTGCTGGTGTGCATCGCGCTCGTCGGTGGAGCACTGGCCTGGTCCGCGATCACCAAGGACACCCAGACACCAGACACCGCGAAGGCTGGCGGGGCGTCGACGCCGCAGCTCCCTGCTGTCGAGGGTGAGGCGTGCCTGGTCGGGACCTGGGAGATCGAGCTCGCTGACCTCCTCACGTCCGACGACCAACAGTCCATCGACGAAGCGATGGACAGCCCCGACGTCACCGTCGACGGGACCGCCACCGTCGAGCTCTCCCGGGCTCGCCACTACACCAGCACGAAGGACGCCGTCTTCAGCTGGACTGACGCCTCCGGCCCCCAAGAGATCCCCTTCCGTGACGTCAAGGACGGCAACTACCGCCTCGACGGTGACGCGGTCGTCTTCACCCCCACAGAGCATTCCCAGACGTTGGGTGACTCCACGAGCCAGCACTGGGGAACCGGAGACGAGAGCAGGTGGACCTCGTACACCTGCTCCGGCAACACCTTGACCGTCTCCCAGACAGACGCAGCCGGGAAGGTCCAGGAGTCCACCCTGCACCGCAAGTGACCCCTGGCGATCGGGTGCGCTGACAGGTCGCCTGAGCCCCACAGGACCGCCGGACCAGTGTGGCGCTGCGATGGCGGTCGGGCCTGGGTCGTGGTGGATTGGGTCCGGGCAGACGACAACGTTGACAGTCGCTGCCCGCGACGAAAGGTCCAGACGTGAGTGCACAGGCCGAGACCGTCACGGTGACAGTGAACGGGCACGAGAGGCAGGTGGTCGCCGGAGGCACCATCCTCCAGACGCTGGCGCAGCAGGGGATCGACATCCCTTCGCTGTGCCACGACCCGCGCCTGGCACGTTCGAACGGCAGCTGCGGGCTGTGCGTCGTCGAGGTAGGCACCGGCACCGGCACTGTGCGTGACGTCAAGGCGTGCCTGACGCCGATCAGCGCCGGGATGACGATCACCTCCCACGACGAGCGCCTCGACGCCTACCGGACCGTCCGCCTCGAACAGCTGTTGTGCGACCACAACGCCGACTGTGTGGCTCCCTGCGTCCAGGCGTGCCCGGCGAACGTGGACGTCCAGGCGTACCTGCGCCGTATCGGTGACGGGAACTTCGAGGCAGCGGTGCGGGTCATCAAAGAACGCAACCCGTTCCCGTCGGTGTGCGGACGGGTCTGCCCGCACCCGTGCGAGGCGGTGTGCCGGCGTGAGCTCGTCGACGAGCCGGTCGCCATCAACCACGTCAAACGGTTCGCCGCCGACTGGGACCTGACGCGTCCCACGCCGTGGGTCCCGAGCGTCGCCGATCCGACCGGTATGCGCATCGCCGTCGTCGGTGCCGGACCGTCAGGGCTGTCCGCCGCGTACTACGCCGCGCGTGCCGGCCACGAGGTCACGGTGTTCGAGAAGCAACGGCACGCCGGCGGGATGATGCGCTACGGCATCCCCGACTACCGCCTGCCCAAGGCCGCTCTCGACCGTGAGATCGCGGTGGTCGAGGCGTTGGGGGTGCATATCGTCACCGGCAAGGCCCTGGGCGTCCACCTGCGCCTGGAAGACCTCCAGCACGACTTCGACGCGGTGTACCTGGCGATCGGCTCGTGGCGTGCGGTGCCGCTGCGTATCGACGGAGACAACCTCCCAGGGGTGTGGCTGGGGATCTCCTATCTCGAACGTGTCACCAAAGGCGACACGATCACGCTGGGCCGTACCGTGGTCATCGGCGGTGGCAACACGGCTATCGACTGCGCCCGCACAGCCCTGCGCAACGGGGCCCAAGGCGTCACGCTCGTCTACCGGCGCACCCGTGAAGAGATGCCGGCCGAACCGTACGAGGTGGCCGCGGCGCTGGACGAAGGTGTCGAGGCGATGTACCTGACGGCTCCGAACCACATCCGACCTGGGTCACGTGGTGGTCTGCGCCTGCACTGCTTGCGGATGGCCCTTGGTGAACCTGACCGCTCTGGCCGCCGCCGGCCAGTGCCGGTCGAGGGCAGCGACTTCGAGATCGAAGCCGACACGCTCATCGGTGCGATCGGGCAGAGCACCGATACGGGGTTCTTGTACAACGACCTGCCTGTGCGCCTGAACAAGTGGGGCGACATCGACGTGGACGGCACGACGATGGTCTCCTCAGAGCACAAGGTCTTCGCTGGTGGCGACTGCGTCACAGGGCCAGCGACCGTCATCGAGGCCGTCGCTGCGGGGCGGCGCGCAGCATCGGCGATGGACGAGTTCGTCACCCGCGGCTACGTACGTCCCAGCCATGTGGACTATGCCTGCCGCCGCACCGCTGAGGACATCAGCCCCGACGAGCTCGACGTGCCCCACGTGCCCCGTGCACGTCTGGACGAGCTCGAAATCGCCGAGCGCGTCACCAGCTTCGCCGAGGTGGAGTCAGGACTGGGCGAGGCAGAGGCCCGCACCGAAGCCAGACGGTGCCTGCGCTGCGGCTGCGACAAACGCTACGACTGCTCTTTGCGCGACGAGGCGACACGCCACGAGCTGGTGTTCGAGACCCCGCTGCACGTACGGCCCTCGTCACCGGTCGCCACCGACCACCCGTTCATCATGCGCGACTCCAACAAGTGCATCGCCTGCGGACGTTGTGTGGCCGCGTGCGCCGAGCTCGAGGGCGTCGGGGTGCTGGCCTTCCAGTTCAGTGGTGGCCAGCTGCGGGTCGGCACCCACAACGACCAACCGCTAGAGCTGACCGACTGCGTCAGCTGTGGCCAGTGCGTACGTGCCTGCCCCTGCGGCGCGCTGGACTACCGGCGTGAACGTGGTGTGGTGCACCGGGCGATCAACGACCCGTCGAAAACTGTCGTCGGGTTCGTCGCACCCGCTGTGCGCACCGTCATCGCTGCTACCTACGGCCTGTCGCCCGACGAGGTCAGCCCCTTCATCGCCGGGCTCATGCGCAAAGTGGGTTTCGACAAGGTGTTCGACTTCGCCTTCGCCGCAGACCTGACCGTCGTGGAAGAGGCGACCGAGTTCCTCGGGCGTATCGACCGTGGCGGTCTCATGCCGCAGTTCACCAGCTGCTGCCCGGGGTGGGTCAACTTCGTCAAACGCCGGTACCCGGGGTTGGTCGACCACCTGTCGAGCTGCCGCAGCCCACAGCAGATGATGGGAGCGACGGTCAAGAGCCACTTCGCCAAGACGTCAGGTCTCGCGCTCGACGACCTGTTCGTCGTGTCGATCGTCCCGTGCATGGCCAAGAAGACCGAGGCCGCCTGGCCCGAGCTGGAGCACCGCGGTATCAGGGACGTCGACGCGGTCGTCACCTCGACCGAGCTGATCGAGATGGTGCTGGCCCTGCGGGTGCGGATCGACGACGTCGAGCCGGGTCCGTTCGACGCACCCTACGCCGAGGTGTCCGGCGCGGGGATGCTGTTCGGCGCCTCCGGTGGTGTGGCTGTCGCCGCGATGCGTATGGCCGCCGAAAAACTGTCGGGAAAACCGCTGGACGAACCTTTCGGGCTCGAGACCCTGGAAGGCACCGAACATGTGCGCAGCACGACGGTCAGCGTCGGCGGCCGCGACATCCGTGTCGCAGTGGTGTCCGGGCTGGGCAGTGCCACGCCCCTGGTCGAACGTGTCCTGGCTGGTGAGGACGTCGGGTACGACCTCATTGAGGTCATGGCGTGCCCCGGTGGCTGTATCAACGGGGCCGGGAACCCGGCCGCCCTGGCGATCGGTGAGGCCGAGGGACGAGAGCAGGTCCTCGTCGGTATCGACCAGGCGTCGCAGCACCGCACGTCGCAGACGAACCCCGACATCTTGCGGCTCTACGACGACTTCTACGGTGAGCCGGGATCGCCGCTGGCCCATCGCCTGCTCCACACCGACCACCGCCCCTTCCAGCGCTGAGCCATGAGAGCCGTGGGCCCGGTGGCCGCACTGGTCGCGGTCGCGATGTTCCTGCCTGGTTGTGCGGGCCCGTCGTCTGGTCGTTCGACCGTCACCGTCGCGTCGCTCAAAGGCCCCACGACGATGGGCCTGGTCAAGCTGATGGACGAGTCGGACGGCTACGAGGTGACAGTCCACGGGTCACCTGACCAGGTCGTGCCGCTGCTGGTGCAGGGCAAGGTCGACCTTGCGCTGCTCCCGGCGAACCTCGCTGCTGTGCTCTACCACCAGACCAGGAGCGACAGCGGTCCGGCGGTCCAGGTCGTCGCAGTCACCACGCTCGGAGTCCTCCAGCTCGTCGAGCACGGCGACACTGTGCGAACCTGGTCAGACCTGGCAGGGGCCACGATCACCACGACCGGCAAGGGCACCACCCCCGAGTACGTCCTGGACTATCTGCTGCGCGGCAACGGCCTCGTCCCAGGCCGTGACGTCACGGTCGAGTTCGAGAGCGAGGCGACAGCGCTGGCTTCGCGTGTGATGACCACCCCGGGCATGGTCGCGGTGCTCCCGCAGCCGTACACCACCATGGTCGAGCAGAAGAACCCCGCGGTACGCACCGTCTGGGACCTCACCGACGAGTGGAGCAAGGTCGCCGACGGGTCCGGGCTGGTCACCGCAGTCCTGGTGGTGCGCACCGCTTTCGCCCGTGAGCACCCGCGCGAGCTTGCCAGCTTCTTGGCCGACTACCAGGCGTCGGTGCGCTACACCAACGACGACCCGGTCGGTGCCGCGGTGCTCATCGCCGACGCCGGTATCGTGCCTGACCCGGCGGTCGCGCAGGCGGCGATCGGCGGCTGCCACATCGTCTACATCGACGGTGAGCCCATGAAGACCGCGCTGCGCGGATACCTCCAGGTGCTGTTCGACGCCGACCCCCGGTCGGTCGGCGGGGCTGTCCCAGGCGATGACTTCTACTTCCGCGCCGGCTGACACCGCGGCCCACCCAGACCCCCGGCGGGGTCTGGCTGGCCGTGATCCTTGGCGACGGGTGCGCCCGCTGGTCGCTGTCGCGTTCTGGTTGGCGTTGTGGCAGGTGGTGGCTCATGCCGTGGGTTCGGCTGTGCTGCTCGTCGGGCCTTGGCAGCTGGTCGTGCGGCTGGCACAGCTGGTGCCCCAGACCGAGTTCTGGTCGACAGTCGCCCGCACGACCACCAGGATTGCTCTCGGCTTCCTGCTCGCCGCACTCGTCGCAGTGCTGCTCGCCACCGCCGCGGCGGCGTCTCGCTGGGCCGCTGCGCTCGTAGCACCGGTGGTCGTGACGGTCCGCTCCACACCCGTCGTCTCGTTCATCATCTTGGTGCTGATCTGGACGGACGTGGCGCACCTGGCGACGGTCGTGTCGTTCCTCATGGCGCTGCCGGTCGTCCACACCACCGTGCTGGAGGGGATCGGGCAGCGTGACCGGGCGCTGGCGGAGATGGCGGTGGTGTTCGGCGTGCCGTGGTGGCGGCGTCTGGCGGCGTTGGACGTACCAGCCGTGCTGCCGTACTTCACCACCGCTTGCCGGACCGGTGTGGGGCTGGCGTGGAAAGCCGGTGTCGCCGCCGAGGTGATCGGCCTGCCGTCGGGGACAGTCGGCGAGCGGTTGTACCAAGGACGGCTGTTCTTGGAGACGGGCGACGTGCTCGCGTGGACCGTCGTGGTGGTGCTGCTCGCTTTCACCTGCGAGAAGCTCGTGGTGGCAGGACTGCGCAGCCTGGAACACCGGCTGTCGGACGGTGTAGCCCCATGATCGTCCTCGATGGTGTCACCAAGGTGTTCGGGTCTCGTGTCGTCCTGCACGACCTGTCGCTGACGCTCGCGCCTGGGTCCGTCACCGCGGTGCTCGGGGTGAACGGCTCGGGCAAGACGACACTGGGACGGCTGGTCCTGGGCCTGGAGGTACCGTCGGCCGGGACCATCACCCGTCCCGCACAGTGCCGGGGCTCAGCGGTGTTCCAGGAGGACCGGCTCGTGACGCACCTGAGCGCTGTGCGCAACGTCCGCCTGGTGCTCGGCCGCACATGGTGCGACGAGTCGGTGGCCGACGAGCTGGTGGCTCTCGGGCTGCCCGCCCAGTCGCTCCACGTACCAGTGCGGACCTTGTCGGGAGGCCAGCGCCGAAAGGTGGCCCTGGTGCGCGCCGTGCTCGCCAGTGCAGACGTCCTCGTCCTCGACGAACCCTTCACCAGCCTGGACACCGACGCGAAAACCCTGGCCGAAGCCTGGCTCCGTGACCGTCTCGACGGCCAGGCGACGATGCTCATCACTCACGACGTGTCCCAGGCGCAAACGTTCGGCGCGGATGTCCTACGTCTGCCTGCGCCCCCCGCCGATCCCGACCTGTGATCGCCAGAACGAGTCACTCGCTGTGGAGCACTGTGGTCCGCCACCGCTTCGTCAGTGTTCTGACAGCACGGTCGCCAGTGGTGCCGAAGGGGTCGTCAGTGACCATGTAGGTCCAGGTGGCCGACGGTCGGCGCAGACCGAGGTCGTCGATCCCGCGTTCCAGGTCGCTCGGGGTCACAGCCGCCAGGAACTGCGCGGCACTGGTGTCGACGGTGTCGAAGAAACCACGGAACTCACGCAGGCTGATGCGCCGGAACTCCTCGGCAGGTCGTTGGCCAGCCAGGGCACACAGGTAGATACCGTCTCTGATCTCCTGCAGGTGGGCAAGGTGGTCAGTCCAGTGCTCGTCCAGGTAGAACACGGTGACCGCACGGGCCATCGCGGCGACGGCGTCGGGACCGGCCGCCTGTTCCAGGACGTCGAGGTGGTTGCCGATGGTCCCGCGCAGCACTCCGGTCGCAACATCGGTGTCCAGGACCTCTTGGCGCCGCGCGAGAACGGTGTCGCGCTGCATGGCGATAGCTCTGCTGTACTCCCACGTCGCCCTGTGACGATCGCGACGCACACCCTCAGAAGCGGTCTGGGCGCCATCGACGATCTTGCGCCGTTGGGCCACCGGCATTGCTTCACCGTCGCAGTCGATGTCGGTGAGCACCCAGGAGGGGGTGTTGGCCTGGACGATCTCGTCGTCGAGGCTGGCGAACGTGAGGCTGGTGCCCGGATCACCCTGCCGGCCCGCGCGGCCACGAAGCTGGGCGTCGAGACGGCCTGAGGGGTACCGGCTGGTGGCGACCACAGCCAGGCCGCCAGTATCGGCGACGCGTTGACGGTCGTGCTCGTCGTGCCCGCCGAGGCGGATGTCGGTACCGCGCCCGGACATCTGGGTGGAGATCGTGACCGCGGCGTGCTCACCGGCACGGGCGATGATCGCAGCCTCCTGCGCGTCGTTCTTCGCGTTGAGCACCCGAGGGACGATCCCTTCGGCTTCCAGCAGCGCGGCGAGCTTCTCAGACTCGGCCACGCTCTGGGTACCGACAAGGACCGGCTGACCGGTCGCGTGCCGTTGGTGGACCTCGGCCACGACGGCGGCCAGCTTGGACGTTTGCGTGCAGAGCACATCGTCGGGGTTGTCGACCCGCTGGTTGGGTGTGTTCGGCTCCACCCGGCCAACAGACAGCTCGTAGAACTCGAACAGCTCTTCGGCGACGGCCATGATGGTCCCGCTCATCCCGCACAGCGTCTGGTAGCCCCGGAGCAGGTCTTGGATGGTGACCGAGTCGAGGACGACCCCCGGAGCGCTGGCCACCAGGCCCTCTTTCGCCTCGACGGCTGCGTGCAGCCCGTCTGGCCAACGCTGCAGGTGCGCAACACGGCCACGAGCAGTGTTGACGAGCGTGACCGCACCGTCGACGACGAGGTAGTCGACGTCACGCTGCACGAGCGCCCGGGCATGCAAGGCAAGGTTGATCTTCGTGAGCACTTCGAGGTTCTCAGCGTCGTAGAGGTTCACCCCCAGGTGGGCTTCGATGCGGTCCAGACCGCTGTCGGTCAGGATGGTTGCGGCTCCAGCCTCGTCGACGGTGAAGTCCCGCCCTTCGTCCAGGTCTCCGACGAGCCTGGTGGCCTCGGCAAAGTCCTCGGCGTGGTGGTGCGACTGGCCAGCCAGCACGAGCGGCACCATCGCCTCGTCGATCATCACCGCGTCCGCCTCGTCGACGATCGCGACGTCGAAGCACGGACCGGCACGTTCGTCCGGCGCCAGCGCGAAGCGGTCCCGCAAGACGTCGAAGCCGACCTCGCTGACCGGTGCGTACACAACATCGCACCTGTAGACGCGTTGCCGCTCGGCGTGGTTCGTGTGCTGCCCCAGCCAGCCCACCGTGACCCCCAGGGCCCCGAAGAACGGTCCCATCCACTGCGCGTCACGCTGCGCCAGGTAGTCGTTCACCGACAGCACATGCACCTGTCGGCCCGCCAGCACATGCCCTGCCGCGGCGAGCGCACCCACCAGCGTCTTGCCCTCACCCGTGTCCAGCTCGACCGTGTCCCCGCGCATCAACGCACAGCACGCGAGCAGCTGCACGTCAAAAGGCCTCAGCCCGACCGTCCGCGCCGCCACCTCCCGGACCACAGCCAGAAACCGCGCCGTGTCCGCACGGGGCAGTGCACCCCCAGTGCTGAGGAGAAGCCGCCGCACGTCGGCGTACAGCTGCTCGTCACTGAGCCCGTCGACCTGCGCAGCGAGCAACCCAGCGTCGCGCACCACCGGCTCCAGCCGCTTGAACGACACGGCCCCTGGCATACCCAAGAGCCGCGCCGCCCACGAGGGAAGCACCGTCGACAGCAGCACAGTCACCTCCCACCATCACCTGGCATATCTGCGACCCTATGTCAGGTCCAGCCGGGAACCCCCTCGCTCACCGCAACCCGGCCGTCTACATCGGTCTCCGGAAAGACCGCAGAGACCGTCATCGCCACCCGGCGGCCCAGTTCCACCGGTCGGGTTTCGGGTCGTGCAGCACTGCTGGTACAAACGAGCGACGGCGGTATACAAGCTCTGACGTGCATCTTTATGGTTGATCGATGACCAGGTCAGACGGCGCCCACTATGCCGGTGTCGGTCGGGCGACTGTCGACCAGATCGTGGCCGAGACGTTGCGCCACGACCCACCTGGCGACCACGAGTCGACCTGCACCATGATCGCGACGCTCGCGGCAGCGGACCTCACTGCAGCCGAGCTCGTCGTCGTCGGTCTGCATGCCGCCCAGCACCAGGCGCTGGCCGCTAAGGATCCCGAAGCACACAGTCTCGGCCTTGCCCAGGCTCTTTCCAGCTACGCGGTCCGGCTGGAACACGTTGGGCAGACGCACGACGCGCTCAAGACGTGCACCACCGCGGTGAGCCTCTGGGAGCCGCTGGCGGCCAGCGACCCGACCCACAACCATGGCCTCGCCATGGAGCTGAACAACCAAGGGTGCCTGCTCGCAGACACCGGACGCCAGGAAGAAGCGTTGGCGGCGTCGGGTCGGTCTGTGACCCTGCGCGAGGCGCTGGTCGCTCATGATCCCGGCACCCACGACGCAGACTTCGCCGCCGCGTTGACCAACCACTCCCGGCGGTTGGCCGAGAACCAGCAGTTCGAGCAGAGCCTGGCGGTCTCGCACCGTGCCGTGGCGATCCACGAAGAACGGGTTGCTTGCAACGCTGCGCCCACCCCCTGTTCAGCCACGGCGCTGAACAACCATGCCATACGGCTGTACGCGACCAGGCGTGGCCCTGAAGCCGTCGAAGCCGCATCCAGAGCCGTTGACCTGTGGGAGGAGCTGGCAGCACACAACCCTGCCCACAACCGCAACCTGGTCACCAGCCTGGAGGTCTACAGCTACCTGCTGGGTCGGATGGGAGAGCGTCGTCAATCATGGAAGGTTGGCGCACGGGCTGCGACGCTTCAGCAACGGCTTGCTGCGCGCGACTTCCCGAACACCGATCTTGTCGACGAGCTGGTCGACCACGCCGCCACCTTGTTGCCGAACCGACAGTGGGACAGTACGGCACATGCTGTGACCTTCTGGGAATCGTCCGCCGCAGACCTGCACCCCCACGATCCGGGCATCGCCGCCGCACTGACCGCCAGCGTACGGACGCTGGCCGAGACCGGACAGCACCAGGCAGCGCTGGACACCGCAGCCCGCGCTGCGGTCCTGTGGGAAACCCTGGCCCAAGACGACCCGCCCACCCGGGACAACGCCTTCGTTGCCGCACTGACTGCCTGCGCGGCCCAGCTCGCCAGGACCGGGCACCACGAAGAAGCGGCAGCCTGTTCCGCCCGAGCGCACCAGGTCCGCCAGGCCGCTCACGACGCCCACCAAAAACCGGCCCTCTCGTCTTTCCTCAGCTCAGTACGCCACCGTCGCTCCCAGAACAAGAAACAAACCACAGACGACGCCAGCTCTTGATCTACTCGCGGCAAACACGCCCAAACCCTGAACGCATACTCAGGGCGGTACATGCCACAGACCCCGACCCGGGGTGCTGGTTCGACGTCAAGCTGAGCGGCGAACGGCGGGCGGTCACGCGTCGCCTGCGGCCTGTGCCGCTGCCCAGTCGGCGACACGGCGTGCGCTGTCGGCCTCGGAGAGGTCTTCGACACGGGACATGATCGACCAGCGCACGCCGAACGGGTCGCGGACCGAGGCGTAACGATCACCGGAGACGAACGTGGTCGCTGGTTCGCGGACGACCGCCCCGGCCTGTTCGGCACGTTCGACGAGCGCATCGACATCAGCGCAGTACAGGCCGATCGAGTAGCAGGCGGTGTCCCCACCAGGACCGGTGACGAGCCCGTAGCTGGGTGTGGGCTCACCAAGCTGGAGCTTGCCGTGCCCGAAGTCGAGCTCTGCGTGCACCACGACACCGCCGATCTCGGTGACGTCGACCACCCGGGCACCGAACACCGACGCGTAGAGCTGCACGGCTTGCGCTGCTCCCTCGACGGCCAGGAACGGGGTGATACTCGTCGAGCTGTGGGGGACACCGTCGGTGGTGTACATGCCAGAAACCCCGAGCCGGGGTGCGTCGTTGTCGCTCATGGCACGATCGTAGGAACGCTGCTGGGGTCCCGGCTTGAAGATACGCGACAGTTCTCGCAAGGAGGTGCGGTGGTCGGTCTCGACGACGCACGCGGGGTGCTCTACCCGGCCCGGCTCCCGTCGTTCCACCGCGAGCTGGCGGCCCCGCACCTGGCAGGGGTGGTCCGCTGGTTCTGGGTCCCCCGGTGGCAGCTACCCGAGGGGGCAGCCTCACGCCAGGAGCTGCTGCCGTTCCCCGCGTCCAACCTCGTGGTCGAGCCCGACGGGGTGTCGCTCTACGGCCCCACCACCCGCGGGTCGTACCGCGAGCTGCGGGGCAGCGGGTGGGCCGTGGGCGCCCTCCTACGACCGGCCGGGCTCGGGTCGCTGTGCGCCGACCCGTGGAACGTCCGCGACACCGCTGTGCCCTTCGTTGCCCCTGACCTGCACCAGAAGGTGATGGACTCGATGGGCGCCGACGAGACAGCAGCCCGGGACGCCGCCGTCGGTGCTTTCGCCGCGTGGGCAGCCGAGCACATGGTCCCCGACGAGGCCGGTCTGCTCGCCAACGCGATGGAAGACCTCATCTCTGCTGACCGGACGGTCGTACGGGTCGACCAGGTCGCGCGGCACCTCGGTGTCTCGACCCGCACCGTGCAACGCCTCGCACGACGCTACATAGGCCTGTCGCCCGCAGCCGTCATCCGCCGCTACCGGCTCCAGGAGGCAGCCCAGCGGCTGCGCCTGGACCCGTCGACGAGTATCGCGCAAGCCGCTGCCGACCTCGGGTACGCCGACCACGCCCACCTCGACGCCGATTTCCGCAAAGTTCTCGGCCTCGCCCCGAGCTCCTACCGCCGTACCGTCCAGTGACTTGTTCAGCTCGCCACCGAAGTACCAGCGGTTCGTCACCGCTGGTGCTCAGCTGGGGATGGTTCGGGCCTCCAGGCGGGTCAGGGTGCGTTGCTCGCGGGAGAACTCGACGCCGACGAGGTGGATGGGGACTCCTTCGGCGCGATACTTGTCGGCGTACCCGCGGTCTTCGATCTGGGCTAGCGCTGCCCCGGGTGGTTGGGCGTCGGTCTTGACCTCGAACAAGAAGACCTGGCCAGCGTGGCGCACGGCCAGGTCCAGACGCCCGGCGTTGGAGGTGTCCTCAGCGATGGTCGTCAACCCCGCGGAGGCGAAGTATGCGTAGAACACCGAGCAGTAGTACCCCTCAGCCTTCGCGATCTCGTTGCTCCGGTACGGATCAACGCCCCAAAACGCCCTGGGATGGTCCCAGTCGTGCCCGGGACCCCCAACCGTTCTTCGTTGACGGCGATGACTTCGTTGATGCGTTGGTCGATCCACTCCAGCGATGGTTGGGCCCGTTCGGCGAAGTCGATGCGGACCACCGGGTGCACCGTGTCCCAGTCCCAGGTGTCGTAGCAGGCCAGGCCTTCGAACAGGTACTTGTTCCCGGAGAACATGTGAGCCAGGGTGTCCACGAACAGCGACTTGCCGAACCGCCGCGGCCGGGACAAGAAGTACGTCTTGCCCTCGGCGACCATCTGTGCGGCATACCCGGTCTTGTCCACGTAGTAGCACCCGTCCTCACGGATCTTGCGGAATGACTGGATCCCGATGGGCAACCTTTTGCGGGCCTGGTCCGGTGCCATACGACCATCCTACGGACCAGGAGGTCGCACCGTGGGATCGCCTTGCCTCTTGGCGAGTCGAACTGGTGTGCGATGGTCTGACGTCGTAGACTCACGGGTCGTGGACGAACGTCTGGTGGTGCGTGGTGCGCGTGAGCACAACTTGCGCGATGTGGACCTGGACATACCGCGCAACCGGCTGGTGGTGTTCACGGGGCTGTCGGGGTCGGGCAAGTCGTCGCTGGCGTTCGACACGATCTTCGCTGAGGGGCAGCGGCGGTACGTGGAGTCGCTGTCGGCGTACGCGCGCCAGTTCTTGGGGCAGATGGACAAACCGGACGTGGACTTCATCGAGGGACTGTCCCCGGCGGTGTCGATCGACCAGAAGTCGACGAACCGCAACCCGCGGTCCACGGTGGGCACGATCACCGAGGTGTACGACTACCTGCGGCTGCTGTTCTCCCGCGCGGGTACCCAGCACTGCCCGGTGTGCGACGAGAAAGTCACCGCCCAGACCCCCCAGCAGATCGTCGACCGGCTGCTCGAGCTGCCCGAGGGGACCCGGTACCAGGTGCTCGCCCCGGTGGTGCGTGGGCGCAAAGGCGAGTACTCCGAGCTGTTCGCCGAGCTGCAGACCAAAGGGTTCGCCCGGGTGCGGGTCGACGGCGAGGTGCACCAGCTCAGCACGCCGCCGGTGCTGGAGAAGAAGCTCAAACATGACATCGAGGTGGTCGTGGACCGGCTGGCGGCCCGCGACGGGGTGCAACGCCGGCTCACCGACTCGGTGGAGACAGCGCTGAAGTTGGCCGGGGGGCTGCTCGTCGTGGACCTCGTCGACGCTGACCCCGACGACCCCGACCGTGAGCGGCGGTACTCCGAGCAGCGGGCCTGCCCCAACGACCACCCCCTGACCCTGGACGAGATCGAGCCGCGCACCTTCTCGTTCAACGCTCCTTACGGGGCGTGCCCCGAGTGCACCGGTATCGGGTCGCGGCTGGAGGTCGACCCGGACCTGGTGGTCCCCGACGACGAGCTGAGCCTGGCCGACGGGGCTATCGCACCGTGGTCGTCGACGTCGTCGGAGTATTTCGACCGTGTCCTCACGGCGTTGTCCGCGGATCTGGGTTTCTCCATGGACACCCCCTGGCGTGGCCTGCCGGAACGGGCGAAAGAAGCCGTCCTGCACGGGCAGGATTACAAGGTGCAGGTGCGTTACCGCAACCGTTGGGGCCGCGAACGGCACTACTCGACCGGGTTCGAAGGGGTCATCGCGTTCTTGCAGCGCCGGCACTCGGAGACCGACTCGGAGTGGAGCAAGGACAAGTACGAGGCGTACATGCGCGAAGTTCCCTGCCCGGCGTGCGGTGGGGCGCGGCTGAAACCAGAGGTGCTGGCTGTCAAGGTTGCCGGGCGGTCGATCGCCGAGGTGTGCAGCTTGCCTGTGGGGGAGGCCCGCAACTTCCTGGACCACCTGGACCTTGGTGTGCGTGAACGCGTCATCGCTGGTCAGGTGCTCAAAGAGATCCAGGCGCGGTTGGGGTTCCTGCTCGACGTCGGCCTGGACTACCTGTCGTTGTCGCGCCCGGCGGCGACGTTGTCCGGTGGGGAGGCGCAGCGTATCCGCCTGGCCACTCAGATCGGGTCGGGTCTGGTCGGGGTGCTGTACGTGCTCGACGAACCGTCGATCGGGCTGCACCAGCGCGACAACCGGCGGCTCATCGAGACCCTCACGCGCCTGCGCGACCTGGGCAACACGTTGATCGTCGTCGAGCACGACGAGGAGACCATCCGCACCGCCGACTGGATCGTCGATATCGGCCCCGGCGCTGGTGAGCACGGCGGACGGGTGGTGCACTCAGGCACCTTGCCCGGCTTGCTGGACAACTCAGAGTCGGTCACCGGCGCGTACCTCGCCGGGCGGCGGGTCATCCCGTCGCCATCGGTGCGCCGTCCGGTCAACCGCTCGAAGGTGCTCACCGTCGTCGGCGCCCGCGAGCACAACCTGCGCGACATCGACGTGTCGTTCCCTGTCGGGGTGTTCACCGCGGTGACAGGGGTGTCCGGGTCGGGTAAGTCCACGCTGGTCAACGCGATCTTGTACCAGGTGCTGGCCAACGAGCTCAACGGTGCCCGCCAGGTCGCCGGACGCCACCGCCGGGTCACCGGCCTGGCCCACGTGGACAAGGTCGTGCACGTCGACCAGGGACCGATCGGGCGCACCCCCCGGTCCAACCCCGCGACGTACACCGGGGTGTGGGACCACGTCCGCAAGCTTTTTGCGCAGACGACGGAGGCGAAAGTCCGCGGGTACACCCCCGGCCGGTTCTCGTTCAACGTCAAAGGCGGGCGTTGCGACAACTGCTCAGGCGACGGCACGATCAAGATCGAGATGAACTTCCTGCCCGACGTGTACGTCCAGTGCGAGGTGTGCCACGGCGCCCGCTACAACCGCGAGACCCTGGAAGTCCACTTCAAAGGCAAGACCGTCGCCGACGTGCTCGCCATGCCCATCGACGAGGCCGCAGAGTTCTTCGCCGCCGTCCCCGCCATCTCCCGGCACCTGAAGACCCTCGTCGACGTCGGGCTCGGCTACGTGCGCCTGGGCCAACCCGCCCCCACCTTGTCCGGGGGAGAGGCCCAACGTGTCAAGCTCGCCTCCGAGCTCCAGCGCCGCTCCACCGGCAAGACCGTCTACGTCCTCGACGAACCCACCACAGGCCTGCACTTCGAAGACGTCCGCAAGCTCCTCGGCGTCCTGCAGTCCCTGGCCGACAAAGGCAACACCGTCATCGTCATCGAGCACAACCTCGACGTCATCAAGAACGCCGACTGGGTCATCGACATGGGTCCCGAAGGCGGCTCCGGCGGCGGCCTCGTCATCGCCGAAGGCACCCCCGAACACGTCGCCACCATCGAGTCCAGCCACACCGGCCGCTTCCTCGCCTCAGCCCTCAGAGTCCCAGTCGGCGTGTGATACCGGGCACACCGACTGGCTCGCCCGGAACGGTGACGATGTTTCAGGCAGACACAGATGTTTCAAGATCAGTACACGAAACCGGGTCGTCTGGGTGTGCCCCCGTGGCATCCTGAGATAGGCAATGCTGGTACATACGTGGAGAGCGAGTCCAGAGGATGAATTCAAAGCAAGATCCCGCCAGCCAACGTTCGGCAGCGCGCCAGCAGCCGCAGCCCGACGCCGACGCGCAGGACCCAGGCGCCCAGGTGGCGGACGACCAGGTCGTCGCCAACCACGAAGTCCCGGTCGATGATCCCGAGGGGAACCTCGCTCCTGACGGGCCCGCCACCACCGACAGCGGAGCGGACGCGGTTGATGAGTGCGACGAGTACGTCGACGACGTCACGGCCATACGTGCGTGGGGTGCCGCGAACGGATTCGTATTTGCTGGTCGGCGGCCCACTAGCCCCGCGCCGTGATGTCGCCCCGAGGTTGTCACTTTTCCCGGAGTGCATCTCGGCACCCTGGCTGACGGCGACGCAGTAGAGAACAAAGGCAACGAAATTCCCAATCAGAATTATGAGGACACGAAGCACATGGATCGTTCATCGAACGTCGACTGGTCGCAGTTGACCCATGCCTATGGGTCGGCAAGTGATGTGCCAGGGCTCATGGAGGCTGGCCGGACGGACGACCAGGCAGTCTGGGATCTCAGCAATGTCTTGATCCACCAGGGCAGCCTGTACCCGGCCACTCCTGTCGCCATGCCGATCGTGGCGCGGTTCGCGCTTGACCCCGACTACGCCGGACGGCTCGTCGCCATCGAGATGATCGCCTTTTACGGGGGGCAGGTTGACGTCGAGACGGCGCTGAACGATCAGCACAGCGGCATTGCTGGTCCCGAGTTCGACCGGACATGCCGCGCGGCACTGGCGGAGTGCACGCGGATCATCGCGCCGCTGCTGGACGACCTGGATCAAGATGTCCGTGCCCATGCTGTGTGTGCCTGCCAGTGGCTGGACACTCCCGACCCAGATGTGTCCCAGGGCCTGGTGCGAGCACTCGAGGTGCGCCGTTGGCTGCGACTGAGCGATGACTTGACCACAGGCGACGTGCGCCGCGCCGCCCTTGCTGGTCTGGCGCGCCAGGGGCTCCTGACCACCGATACCGCACGGATGGGCGCACGTGACAAGGACCGCGCGACCCGGTTTGTCGCGGCATGGGGGCTGGCTCGTATTGGCAATCGGGACTCGTCTACGTTGCGTGCTCTGGCAGACAACTGGGCAGCGACGGTGGAACTCAATATCAACACATGGCCTCGCATGGAGGATCCGGTTGTTATGCTTGCCCAGCTAGACGACCCCTGGCCGGTGGTTACTGGGCTGGCGGATGGGCCGGAAGCCGCAGCGGAGGGTGCTTTGGAAGTTGCGCAGGTGTTGCACCACAAGGGATTAGTCGATACTGATTCTGTCATGCTCCTGGCACGCAAGGTCGGAGTTCGACGCGAGGCAACTCTGAAGCAGGCCGCAGGAAAGGTGCTGAAAGAGCTCGGCGCTGAGGCGGCTGCCGTCGAGCTGTGGACACGCGCGGTCGGTAAAACCAGAGGAAAGTTGTCGAAGAAGAAATTAGCCGCCATCGTCAACCTGATTCATTCGGGGGGCGAACCACAAAGCTGACTCCCCGGTCTGCTGGGCCATCTCCAAGCGGTCGATGCACCTTGCCTTGACTATGTTGAATACGACAACGGAGGGGTCGAGGGACCCTTGGCTGGTGCCCTCGCCTGGGCAGGTGCACCGCCGATCCCGCCACTGGTCGAACAGGCTCGCCGCCACCTGCGTGCTGCCATCGCTTCTCAGAGGGCTGGGTCCTCCAGGGGTGTCTTGCACTGGGCTGACCTGGTTGCCTCGTGGGGAGCCGAAGCACAACCCGCTGTCCCCGAGTTGCTGGCTGCCATCCCGTATGCGCCGATCCACTCTGCCAGGGGCTTGGCAGCGTGCGGTGCCACGGAGGCGGTGCAACCACTCGCCGAGGCGATGGAGGGCGCCTATAGCCCGTACCTCGTTGCTTGTTCTTTGACAGAGTTGACGGCCGACGGATCGTGGTGCGAGAGGGCGTGGGACTCAGCGAATTCCAAAAAAGAACTGATCCGGACGTGGGCGGTGCACCCAACTCCAGGACTGCATCCGGCTCTTCGTTCGTTGGTCACAGGTCGGGCTGCGGAGAGTTGGCCAGGGCAGCGCGAGCAGTTGGCCGCCATCGAGATCCTCGGCGCAGATGACGCCGATGTGCGTCAAACTCTCGAGGCAATAGTTCAGAGACAGGGAGAACCTGCAACCGAGGCAGCAAGGATCCTAGATCGTCTTGGATGACGGCGATCTCCGTAAAATCTTCAACGATCCTGTACATCATCCGTCGCCTAGCACAAGGCACCTGCTACACGTTCACACTGGCTGCCAGCAACGGGTGCGCCTGGTAGCCGGAGAGCGAGCCACATCCGCCACCCTGGGCTCTCCCGCTCTTCCTGCGTCGGCGCAGGGGGTAGCATAGGGTCTGGAACTGCTGTCTGGCGTTCGCGAATATGTGCACCCTCTGAAGAATGTCGCCTGGGGGGCATGCGCCGGAAGGTCGTTCGTGAGTTTTGACCGTGCTTCATTGCACGCGGCGGTTGTAGTTGCTGGAGTCTTCGAAAATGGGCGAGACAAGGATGATCGACAGTTGGAGCACGGGGTCCGTGGATCCAGGGCGTGGGGCGCGTCTGGCCCGAGTCGCTGAGCTGGCCCGGCAGACGCTTGAGGCGGCTTGGTCGGTCGTGGAACACACCGAGACGGCGGTTCCGTCGCCCGGTCCCGGACAGCGCGCGTACGAGACCGTCGAAGTGGAGCTGCACGGCGCGCGCCGAAGGTTCGAGGCGGAGAGCCGTCTGTATGTCAGGCGTTCGCAGGATCCGATGGATCACCCGACTCGCGAGGATCTGGACGGCATTCGCGAGAATGCGAAACGCCTTGGGCAGGCCGTCAAGGTGCTCGAGGTCGAGCTGGGACAACTGCCGCCACCCCTGTCTGCGCTGCACGACGGGATAACGAAAATGGAAGGTCTTGGCGACACGCTGTTCCTCATTGACTACGATCTGCGCAGGCTTTGGCGAGTGCAGCCCGGGCGCGACGACTACCGTTGGGTGCCGTTGGACGACATGATGTACGCCACGTTCGACGCTGCGCATGGAGCCGAAGTTGCCTACAAGGCGTGGTTGGAAAGCCAGGACGGCGAACACAGCACGCAGGCTGGTTGAAGCCATCTCGTCGGTGCTGCTCAGTGATCTGCTCCGCAAGTGGTTGACGCCCAGGTAGACGCAGGTATACATATGTGTGCGCTACCATGGTGTGCATGGTGAACGTCGACCGTCTGTCTCTGGCTCCCAGCGGCGATCTTGGTGCTCTGATCCGTTCCTCGGCGGCGGGGGCGGGTGAGTCTGTGTCGGCGTGGCTGATCGGGGCGGCCCAGATGCGGCTGCGCAACGAGGTGCTGGGGCAGACCCTGGCGCAGTGGTTCGAAGAAGACGGTTACCCGACTGCTGAGCAGGTCGCTGCGGCCGAGGCGCTGTTCGACGCCGCCGACGCAGCCCGGTTCAAGGCCAGCGCGTGAGTGCGGTCCTCGACGCTGGTGCGCTGATCGCCATCGAACGACGTGACCGTGCCTTTGGCGCTGTGCTCCTGGTCGCCCAGCGCAGGGGTATCGACCTGGTCACCTCCAGCGCCGTGGTGGCGCAGGTGTGGCGTGGGGGACGTTCGCGCGGTCAGGTCAACCTCGCGCGCCAGCTCAAAGGCATCGACGAGCGGGACCTCACTTCCCACGACGCCCGTCTCGTCGGGAACCTGCTGGCCGCGTCAGGCACCAGCGACCTGGCCGACGCGCACATCGCCGTCATCATGGGCACCGGCGACATCGTGCACACCAGCGACCCTGGTGACCTGACCCACCTGCTCGACACCCGAGGAATCGACGCCACTGTCCACCGGGTCTGAGCGCGGGACGCCATCCCCACGTTCGACGCGGTGCATGGCGCCGAAGCTGCCCTCGGTTCCAGCCACGTCTTGCAGGCACCGCTGGCGACTGGCGCCATCTCGTCGATGCTGCTCTGACCAGGGGGAATCCGGCCTGGTCAAGGCTCGGGTTGACGGCATCGCGACCCTCGTGGAACGGTCGGTGAGGCGGCGGTCCCACTGCGCGTGATGTCGATGG